>JAEIGA010000952.1_pt1 | contig 43420 bp, 39 predicted proteins | sample 9270691 | NCBI WGS metagenome assembly JAEIGA01 (sample SAMN17057246, study PRJNA624740) | gut metagenome | biome: biome; isolation source: fecal sample | host: Bos grunniens | place: China: Xizang | collected 2019
ACAACGTCGAAAGTTGTGCCGTCAGCCAAAGTGATAGTTGCAGTGTTACCGTTAACAACGATGTTTGCAACAACGCACTCAGGAGCTACACCAGTGATAGCAACCCAGTTAACGCCATCAGCGCTAACCTCCAATACGCCATCAACAACACGGTACTCGAGAGGATCGCACTGGCAAGGCTCAGTAGGCTCGCATGTGCACTCAACGGGTGCCAAAACAGTGATTGTCTCACCATTAGAAAGCTGAATAGTCTGGTTGCCGTCAGCGTCAGTGTTAACGTCAACAACTACAACCTGACCATCAATAAGATCCTGGAGGTTAGCAACCTCATCCTGAAGCTTCTGCTCCAAGGCTGCAACACGCTCAGTCAAGGCTGCAAGATCAACCTTAATCTGCTCCATCTCATTCTTAAGGCCTGTGTCATCATAAGAACATGACACTGACAATGTCATAGCTGCCACCAAAGCAGTAGCTACAACAGACTTGAGGGTAGTAAAAATTTTCCTCATAGTGTTAAAATTTAGTTAGGTTAATTAATAATTTTTGTTGTGTTTTCTGTCCAAACAAGTGCGACTTTTAGAAAAAATCGCAAATATCATTGCAAATATATAAAATATTTCTCAAATTACACAATAGTCGCGTCGATTTTTTTTTGACTCAGCTTTAGATTTTTATGCACACAAATTCACATGTATAGCCCAAAAAACCACACAAAACCGCATATAGCCGCATTTTGCATCGATATTTCAGATTATAACCACACAACCAAAAAAAATTAGGTTGCCCATTTTTTAAGCAACCTAACTCTTCATTTTTTAATAATTTCAGATTCTACAACCAGCGCGACTGCTCATCACACGACGAGCGCTGTGCTGCAAATGGAGCAATACTCTCGTTACGAACATCCGCAGGGATAACCTCACGAACATAGGTCATCGCCTCGGCATTTTCGTTCATCGCAGTGAGCACCATCAAGTTATCGCCATCGAAGGCAATCTTGTAGGTGCAGCCCCACTCCTCGCCATCGCTATAGACACCGCGGAGTACATCCTTTTCTACAAACCAATTACCGTCATAGTGGCGGTAGCGGCCCTCGCCAACACGCTGATAGAGATGGAACAGACCATCAGTATCAAAAGCGACATAGATATCAGCGTCATAAGCCTCAGGTGTGCAATGCCACTCACCAGCAACAGTCAACGAGAGATCAGCAGCCTGCTGCTTCTCCTTCTCGCAGCCCACAAAGGCAAACAACGAGAGTGCCAGCATCAAAAAATAGTATCTTGCCTTCATTAGAACCATCCTCCATTAGTTGAACTTACACCGCGCGAAATGATAGACACCTCGCGTGAAATCTCCGTACCACCGATGTTGTTGCCACCACCAAGCTGACCACCACCAGCGATAGCCGAAATCTTAATCTTTGCCGAGCCACACTTGTCGCACTTGATAACGAGCAAACCCTTATCCATCTTGGGGTCACCCTTGATGCCGAGTGCCTCGCGTGCCTCGTCGCTAACCTCAATGCCACGATATGTGATATCCGCAGCCGAGCCACCGAAATACTCCTTGAGATCTACGCTACAACGCTCACCTGCAGTCACCTGCACTGATGGTGTACCCTCAATCAACATAAAGAGACGCCATGTGTCGAGAGCACCCGTACCCATACGCTTGTGGTAGTTCTTAAGCACAACGGCATCAGCAACGCCATTGTATGGTTTTGTACCCTCAAGCATCAACGAGTTGATGTCGTTAACGGCTGTCAAGAGGATGTTACGATAGTCATCGCCCTCGAACTTCTTACCGATTTTAGCGGCATACGAGATACCCAACGCTGCTACGCCCGAAACATGAGGACACGCCATAGATGTACCCTCCATCCAAACATAGTCATCGCCCACAACCTCCTTGATGCAGGTTGAGAGAATCTGGCTTGCGTTTGATGAGTTCTGCGCGCCAATCGAATAGTCGCCACCGGGAGCAGCGATGTTACAGCCACGGCCATAGTTGGTGTAGCCCGTAGGCAAGTAGTCGGGGCCGTATGCAGTCACAGATACACAGATTGGCAATGCACCAGGATAGCCGGCATTAGAGGTAGTCTCATTACCCGCCGCGAAGATCACGAGGTTCTGACCGATAGCCGAGTGGTTGCAGTTCTGTGGGTTGACGAAGTACTTAATCGCGTTATATTCAAGCGATGTGGCGTTGATATAGGCGTTATCGCTATCGAAAGATCGTGGGTCGTAGGCGTATGAGCACTGCGCGATACATGCGCCATTGTCGGCAGCATAGATGAAGGCGTTACTCATATCGCGGTCGCTGGCAGCATAGGCACCGTCAAAGACCTGGCAGCCCATGATGCGAACACCGTCACCATTGCCCGAGCCTCCAGCGATAGAGCTGATGCCCACGCCATTGTTGTTCACCGCAGCAATGACACCCGCAACGTGTGTACCATGGCCCGACTCACCCTCAGTCGCCCAGCTGATCTTACCAGCAGAGTAACCAGCAGAGTTGAAGTTATAGCCATAGATATCATCGACATATTTGTTACCGTCATCATCTACACCCTCAACACCATTAAGCTCCGCCTCGTTGATCCACATAGATGCGGCAAGGTCGGGGTGGGTGTACTGCACGGGGCCGTCAATAACAGCCACAACAACATCGGGCGAGCCTGTGCAAAGGTTCCATGCATCGAGAACGCCAACATCGGCACCCTCACGTGCAGTCTTTGCAATAGCCTCATCACCAGAGTTGTGGAGGTTCCACTGATACTTTGCGTATGGGTCGTTGAACGATGACATAGGCACCAACGCACGTGTTGCAGCCATATCGCCCATAGGACGAACCTTGAAGTCCGAAGCCAAAGAGACCATAGTGTTGAACTCGATAGCTGAGACATGCTTGCTTGGAGCAACCTCCTTGGCAAACTTACGAACAGGGATGCTCTTGTCGAACTCCACGGTGTACCAACGGTGCAAGCCGAGCTCACGCGCGAGCGACTCATTCTTTGGAGTAACCAACGCGGGCTTGAAGCTCAACACATTGCTATCGATGAATATCTCGCTCTTCACAGCCTCGATCTCACCCTTCTCGATGCGTGCGACAGTCTCCTCCTCGAGGAACAAAAGCAGAGTACCATCCTCGCACTTGTCGATGGTGTTACCAACAAGCTTATGCTCAAGGATTGTCTCTGCCTCATGTGTCATCTCCCCCTCGACCATCCCTGCATCCTTAACGCAGGAGATGGTCATAAGAGAGATAATAGCAGCACTTAACGCTAATAGTGACTTTCTCATACTACTTCACGAATTTACGCTCAGCCTTATACGCAGCAGCGCCAGCTGGGTTGTATGGGAACTCCGATACATCTGCACAATTCTCGGGATCGAGGTACAAAGGCACGCGGGTAACAACGGTGTTGTTATCATCTGAGTCCTTACCGAAGTAGATGAGGGTCAAAGGCTCGTAGAAGTAGCAGTAAGAGTATGTGATAGGCTCATTACGCTTACCATACTGCACGAGGTCGAGGATAATCTCATCATCGGTAGGATATGTAACGTCAGTGACATCACCAATATATACATCGTAGTAGTACTCCACAATATCGCCGTGAGTCTCTACCTCCAAAGGCAATACTGCCCAGCCGTCAGCGTCAGCGAAGTCGGTAGGATAGAGGTCTGCGATCTCAAAGCCGTCGAAGTACTTATCAGTATTGATAGTGATATACGACTCTGAAACCTTTGGTGCAGGTGTTGTGAAGACCTCCGAGAAGGTCACCTCAGTATTGATCTCGCCTGTCTGCTCATCGATACCGAATACATAGATGCGGTAGTCGGTCTCGGGATACAAACCAGTAGCCTCGAATGGGCGTGAACCCTTGCTACCAACAATCTGGAAGCAGTCTGCGAGGTTGCCATAGTAGCCATTGTCAACATACCACTGTGCAGCCTCCATCACTTCAGCCTTAACCTCCTCTGCTGTTGCGTCAGCCTCGCACACGTCAATGTAGTACAGTGCAGACAAGGGCTCCACGTTGAGCGATGCCTTAACGCGGTAGTGAGTAATCTTGTCGATTGTAAGATCAAACTCTGCCTTCACGTTAGGGTCATAGGGGAGTGTGTGAATCTTCTCGCGCTTAACCTCTGTAGTGAACATACCATACTCATAACCAAAGGCCAAGATATAGTAGTCAGCATCGGCCTCGTCGAGGAGCACAAAACCATCGTAGTCACCAAAGTGGAGGTAGCTAACGAGGATGTTTGAGTCGAGATTGTTGTAGTACTCGAGCAACTCCTCATCCGTAGCACCCTCTACCATATAGGCAGGAAGCACGAATGCGGCATACTGATCCATGTTTGTTGTAGAGACGCTGAACCATGCGCGGTCGGTGTTAACCTCTACATCGTGGATTGTAAGAACATTGTCTGATGGCTCTACGGGACCGGTCTTGAATGTTGTATAGACAAGGTCAGAGATAATCTCACCATTGTCGGTCACAGCACAACCATATGCGTAGAACTCCGTGTTACCGTTAAGCTCGAACTCCTGTGTTGCGGGGCCAAAGAGAGTGATCTCTGCAACAGCCTCCTCAGCAGTGTAACCAGCGAAAGAGCCATAGTAGATAGCATTAGAGAGGTCCACCTCGATAAGACGCTCGAGGTACATCTCGACAGTCACACCAGGCGACTTATCCAATGCGCTCTCCATGTTCTCCACAGAGAAGTACCACGCGAAGTAGCGGATATTCTCGGGTGTAGGTGTAGTGTGCATCTTAACGTATGGGCCATTGATCTCGAACTCAAAGTCGATGTTAACCTCTACCTCTACAATCTCACCGCTCTGTGTGATTACGATGTCATCCTTAAGCTTGCCGTATGTGAGCGTAATCTTTGAAATACGCTGTGAACCAGTGGTATTTGGCTCTACAACAAAGCTAACCTCGCCCTCATCCGAGAGGTCAAACGAGTGAATCCACTCATCCTGAGCCGCAGCCTTAAGCTCGCTGCCATCAGGATTTTCGAGAGTGTAAGTAAAATAGTAATCGCCACCCTCTGCCTTCACCTGAACATAGTTATCGTCGATAGACAACTCTGCTGGGACAGATGGGGTGGGACCTACAGGCTCATTGGTATCACATGCAACAGACAATGTTACAGCGAACAATGATGCAAGTATAAATTTAATGTTCTTCATTGTTTTTCTTTATTAGAATTTACGCATTGCACGCACGCGGTTGTAAGCCTTCTTATCATGACCATAATCCGCAAAGTCACCTGTTGCAAAGCTAATTGCATAGGCACCCTGAACACCAAACTCCTCTGAAGACCAATATGCTTGATTTGCACCTGTGGCAATAGGCTCGCAACCCATCTCCTCGAGGGTTGCATTGATTGCCTCTACATTCTGAGCTGCATACGCAAGCTCAGTAGGTGCGGGAAGATACCATGATGAAAGACCAAGAGCATTCTTATTGTCGCACCATACTACTGCGGGGTAAAGCTCCTCCCAGTTCTCCTGCGACTTGATGTACTCGGTGTTGCGCGCGCCATTCTCGCGTGAGAACTCGCCACCCTGCACAATCAACATGATATAGTCAGTTGACCACTGTGTGTAGCCCTCATCCAAAGAGATGAGAAGACCATGCTCACCACTCTCGTCAACATGGGCGATGATACCCTCTGCCAAACCAGTTTTGTAGTACTCACCTGCCTTGTACTTTGCCTCTACTACAGGCTCCTCTGGCTCGTCCTGCACAGGGCCCTCAACTGAGGGCTCTGAGCATGAACAAAAGAACATTACCGCAGCCAAGAGGAAAGGAATAAACTCTCGCTTCATAGTTTACTGCTGTGGATAAGTTGTACGAATGATTGTATAGTTACCGTCGGGATCGTAAACAGCACCTGCATAGTAGATTACGTCACCCGATGCGTAGTTGTAATCGAAGATTGAGAAGTATGTCTGGTTAGTAACCTCGTTCACGTAAGTAGTGTCGTTTGCCTCCTGGAGGTAAGCGATAAGCGCCTCGTCAGACATATTGTAAACTGTAGCATCGTTCACGATATGGCTCATAGCGAACTTCGAAACTACGGTCTCATCGTCGATGTAGAACCATGCGCTGATAGTGCTACCCTCCTTGTTGAAGAGAATCTCCTCTACCTGTGGACCCTCCTTAACCTCCTTGGTCTTGAACTCCTTGAAGAACACCTCTGTTGTGTAAGTACCATCGGGCACCATACCTACAGCGTAAACGATGTACTGAGTGTTAGGCTCGAGGTCAGTGATGCGCCATGAGTTGTAAGATGTCTCCAAAGCACGTGACAACCACTCCTCGCGGCTCATCTTTGCAGGATCCCACAATGAGTCGATAAGCTCATCGTTGAAGCGCTTGATAGCATCCTCGTTGCGACCATAATCACGATATACAGAGTAAGGCATTACGTTGAACATGTGAGGCATAGGCTCGATGTAAGGCTGGAACGATACTGAAGCCTCAGTTGTAGTAACCTCAGCTACAGTGATGATGATGTCAGCGTCAACCATATCAGCCTCCTCAGTGCGGAACTCAACCTTGGTAAGAGGAGTTGTAACCTCGCCACCGAAGTAACCGAATACCAAGCAGAAGTAGTCCTTGTTAGGAATCATAGGACAGTCAGTAACTGTAGATGTACCAGAGTACATGTGCTCGCTGATCTTTGAGCCCTGTGCTGCGATGATGCCGTTGATGATCTCCTCATCAGATACAAGCTCACCGTTAGCCTCGAGGAAGTACTCCTTGAGCTCGAACAAAGCAACGTATGACTCGTTGTGGTCAGGACGAACGTAGAATGTAGCGCGGTCATCCTCTACATAACCCTGAGTAACCTCGAATGTGTTAGTAGCAGGAGCAGCAGTCTTAACCTCGATTACAGTAGCCTCAGTAGTTGTAGTACCATCAGCACCAATACCGATAGCGAACACGAAGTAAGAGCTGTTAGCCTCGATACCATCCTCCAATGTGAAGTCGTGAGCGATAGTGCCGAAGTTTGAGATAGCACCAACAGCATAAGGAATAGTTACGCTGTTCTCAGTAGCCAACGCAGGGATGTACTCTGCCATGAAAGCAGGGATGTTTGCAGCGTCGCTCAAGCAGTACTCCTCGTACATCCATGCTGGGAACACGTCGTAGTAGTAACCTACGGTGTCATCCGATGGGATGATAGTGATAGAGAATGAGTTTGCAGTGATGTTGTCACCTGGCAGGATGTCGAAAGTACAGTCGAGCTGCTCAACCTTTGTAGTCTTGAATGTGAGCTTGTTTACAGTAGTCAAGGCCTCGCCGCTGATGCTGATGCCGTACATGTACAACACATACTCAGTGTTAGGCTCAAGACCAACATAGCGCCACTCGAGGTCACCTGCCTTAAGCTCTGAGTTGAGAAGCTCAGTAAGCGACATGCCGTAGAAGTCAGCAACATAGTTCAAATAGTCGAGGTCAGCTGCAAGAATCTCCTCGTCAGTCTCTGGCATATCCTCAGGAAGCTGGAGTGAGTACCAGTAGGTCATGTCCTTCTTCTCGGGCTCAATGTTAAGGAATACATCACCAGAGTGAAGCGCCTCAAGGGTTACGGTAAAATCCTCCAGAACGACAGGCTCGCCGCTTTCAGGCTTAACCTCCTTCTGAGGCTCGTCTGGATGCTTCTCAGGTGTCTCACAACTTACAACACCGAATGCCATCATTGCAACAAAGAGCAATGAAGCAAAAAACTTAATTTTGTTCATAATTTAATTTGGTTAATATTTTTAATGTGTTTGCTATATCAAATCCCCTCAAAGAATCATCAAAACCACGTTCTACAATACACAGCCTAACATTTTAGGCAAAAATAACACGATGCGACTTTTCCCTAAGTCTCATTTTGCGGCCGCAAATGTAAAAAAAAAAATGAAAATCACAAAAAAAATACAACCTTTTATTAATCTTAACACGTTAGTAAATAAGATATTAATATTTTTTAAAAATAGGATATTTATCCTAACGAATTGTGATAAAACGGAAATCACACACCCACTCAAAAGCGCATAAAACAGAGAATGGAGCACGCTTTTAGCATGCTCCATTCACACTGCGCACGGCATTACACCGCGGCAAAACTAATTAACCGATGAGGGCCTCGTATGCTGCTGCATCCAACAAACCATCAACCTCAGCAGGGTTAGACATCTTAATCTTAACCAACCAACCCTCGCCGTATGGATCCTTGTTAACGAGTGAAGAGTCAGCCTCAACCGCCTCATTGAACTCGATAACCTCGCCACTAACTGGAGAGAAAGCGTCAGATACAGTCTTAACAGCCTCGATAGAACCGAAAACCTCGTTTGCCTCGATAGTCTCACCTACAGTAGGAACATCAACGAAAACGATGTCACCAAGCTGTGACTGTGCATAATCAGTAATGCCGATAACGGCAACATCACCCTCTACACGGCACCACTCGTGGTCGTTAGAGTACTTCAAATTAGCAGGTACATTAGCCATAATTCAAGTAGTATTTAAGTTATTGTGTTGTTTCGCAACCACAAATATATGTAAGATTTTACGGAAAAACAAAAAATCAATCCACTTTTTACTGATTTTTAGCTCTTAAAACAAACTCAACCTCCTTGAAGGCGTACTCACGAAGCACGCCATCGCTATGCTCCAGACACAAATGTCCCGTAGGACGCACACCTCGTATCGTTGCTCTGAAACGCTCGCCCGAGGCGAAGGCGTAAGTGTGCTCCTGGTCAAGATGATACATACGCTGGCGGTACGTCTCCTCGATAAGCGGCTTGTCACCCTGCTCAAGACGCGCATACCACTTTGAGAGATGCGCCATGAAACACTCCAGCACCTCACGTCTGTCGCTCTCCGCGCCACGCTCAACAACCATCGATGTGGGGTTTGGCAAATCCTCCGGAAACATACGCTGATTGACATTGAGTCCAATGCCGACAATGGTGCGCGCAATGGTATCACCCGAGAGCGACTGTTCAATAAGCACGCCAGCAATTTTGTTATCTCCGGCATAGATGTCATTTGTCCATTTTATGCGGCACTCAACGCCATAATCCGCCATCGCATCGACAAGCGCAAGAGCAACCACCTCCGAGAGCATAAACTGCTCAACAACAGGCAGGAACGAAGGTGTAAGAACAACCGAGAAGGTAAGATTTTCGCCCTCACGGCTATGCCACGAGTGTCCTCGCTGACCACGGCCTGCGCTCTGGCGGCCCGCCCAGACGACATCCATATGACCATACTGCGCACCGCGAGCATCGTCATTGGTAGAGGTAGTGAAGTCTATGTAATGAATCATTCGTCTTAATATTTTGCCTCAAAGGTACTAAATTTACCCAAAAAAAACTATCTTTGCAACATGATATTTATAAATATATGTATATGACCACAATCAAGATGTTTTCCATAATAACAATCGTTGCATCGCTGCTTGTATCATGCGGCGGTGGCAACAGCCAAAAAAGCAACACCGAAACGACTACGCAGCAGACAACACAGCAGACCAACATTGCGGCTGTCGAGTACGATTTTCGCGTTGTGGCAAAACATCCACACTCAACAACAAGCTACACTCAGGGCTTGCAGTATGTCGATGGCGTGATGTGGGAGGGCACAGGCCATGAGGGCAGATCACACCTCCAGCGCATAGACCTCGCAACGGGAAAGTGCGACATCGTGGCATCGCTGCCCAAGAGCGACTTTGGCGAGGGCATCACCCACTACAAAAACCACATCTACCAGCTAACTTGGGAGTCTGAAAAGGCCTATGTTTACGACAGCCAAGGCAGCCTCATCAAGACAATACCCTATCGTGGCGAGGGCTGGGGCATAACAACCGATGGCGAGCGCCTCTTCATGTCGGACGGCAGCTCAGCAATTCGCATCATAGACCCCGAAACATTTGACACCAAGGGCATTATCAACGTATTGTTCGACGGCGAGAGCCTCGACTTTATCAACGAGCTGGAGTGGATCGACGGCAGAATATGGGCCAACGTCTATCTTACCGACTTCATCGTGGAGATCGACCCCAAGAGTGGCAATGTGCTTGGTTTTATCAACCTGGCACCACTACGTATGCTCCTGAAGGAAAATCCCGAAGCAGAGGCCCTCAACGGCATAGCCTACAACCCTACAACCAAGAATCTCTACGTCACAGGCAAAGACTGGAACACACTGTTCGAGATAGAGATTTACAAATAGCAACGTAAAGCAGACTATATACTGATTATGAACACTATACACAACCGCATCAAGGAGTTGATGCAGCGACACATACTCGTCAAGGATGGCGCAATAGGCACTACGCTTACAGGCACACGCCGCGACATCGTACCCGACACTCTTTCGCTTAGCGACTACGAGCGCGTAGTGGCGATGCACGAGGCATCAATCAAGGCGGGAGCGACAATCATCACCACAAACACCTTTATGTCCGACCCCCTGATGCTCGCATCATGCGGCGTGACAACATCGACAGACGAGGTGGTAGCAGCGGCACTACGCGCAGCACGCGAGGCACGCGAGAAGAGCGGCAAGGAGGTATTCATCGCGGGCTCGATAGGCCCATCAACGCGCAACATAACCCTCGCCATAGACCTTACCGAGGATGAACTTCGCGACTCATACCGCACACTCATCACCGCACTCAAGCGCGAGGGAGCAGACATTCTCCTCATAGAGAGTGTAACCGATGTGCGCAACGCAGAGATTGCTGCCGAGCTATGCCGCGAGATTGCCCCCGAGCACCCCATCATCATCTCCGCTACACTCTCAAAAATCGGTGGTTTGCTCGTTTCGGGTCGCCCCATTGAGAAGTTTGTGGAGGATGTGACGAAGTTCGAACCCCTCGCCATAGGCTTTAACTGCTCGTATGGCGTGAAGAACGTGGTGGACAACATCGAGTTGCTCACTCGCTTCACATCACTTCCAACGTATGCAGCACCCTCGGCAGGCATCCCCGATGCGAAGGGTCGCCACCCCGAGACAGCGAAGAAGCATACCGAGACACTCCGCACAGCGGCAGAGCGCGGCATATTGAGCATCGTGGGCGGCTGCTGCGGCACCACAGCCGACTACACACGCAGCATAGCACAGATGGCACGCCACTATAAACCTCGCAAAACAGAGTAACACTATGGTGAGCATGACAGATTTTCGCAGAGCGCTGCACCGTCACCCCGAGTTATCGTTTCAGGAGCATGCGACACAGCAGTTTATAATAGATGCACTACACGCCGAGGGCATACCCTATCGTGTTGTTGCAGGCACTGGCGTATTGGCGGTTATCGAGGGTAAGCGAGGCAACCATGAGCGCGCAGTAGTCCTGCGTGCCGACATCGACGCACTACCCATCGAGGAGCTTAACGACGTGGAGTATCGCTCAGAGAACAAGGGCGTTATGCACGCCTGTGGTCACGATATGCACGCCGCCATTCTCTTTGGCGTGTTGCAGAACCTCAACCGTGAGCGCAACTTCGAGGGTACACTCTTCGGCATCTTCCAGCCGGGCGAGGAGCTAAACCCCGGAGGTGCTTCACTGGTCCTCAAGGAGGAGCCATTCAAGGGCTATGACGTTGCAGCGGTGATTGGCGAGCATGTAGATGCACACCTTGAGGTGGGCGAGATAGGCATATGTCCTGGTCGCTTCATGGCATCTAACGACGAGCTTCGCTTCACCATTTCGGGACGTGGAGGACACGCCGCACGCCGCAAGGAGGTCAATGATACGGTTACAGCGATGGCCGACATGGTTATCCGCACAACTGCACTCAACTCTCCCGACGGTGTAGTCTCGATAGGCCGCATCATTGCCGACGGCGCAACAAACGTCATCCCTGGCGTGGTAACTGCCGAGGGCACAATGCGCACCTTCGACAATGAGGAGCGTGAGCGCATCTACACACACATACATGGTAATGCACGTCTCGTAACGGAGAAGTATGGCGTAAAGGTGGATGTTGATATCAACCGTGGCTATCCCTGCGTAACGAACAACGTGATGCTATCATACGAGGCCATGATTATCGCTTCGGACGAGGGTATTCTGGTGAGGGAGTTACAGCCCATGACCACAGCCGAGGACTTCGGCTACTACACCGAGCGCTACCCCTCGCTCTTCTATCGTCTCGGCGTGGGAGCAAAGGCGGGAGGCTCACACACAGCAACATTCTGCCCCGACGAGGCAGCCCTGGAAGTTGGAGAGCGCATGATGCGACGCATGGCACTCCACATCCTCAACAAGTAACACACAACAAAGATAAATGGGAAAGAAGAATAAGAATAGACGCGGAAACAATCGCGACGAGCGTGCCTCATTCATCGTAGGCATGTTCCGCGAATTCCCCGACACGAAATTTTCACTTAAGCACCTCGCAGCAGCATCGGGAGGTGCCGACCGCGATGGCCGCACCATGACCTTTGCCATCATCCGCCAGCTTATGGAGGATGGATTTGTGGAGGAGGTGGCACGCAGCAAGTATCGTCTTGCCCGCGCCGCCATGCCCCGTTATGAGGGTGTCGTGGCATCGATGACCCCCAACTCGCTGTATGTCGAGGTGGAGGCGCTGGAGAGTGATGTCTATGTATCGCGCCGCAATGGCTGCGGTGCTCTTACGGGCGACCGCGTGATGGTTGCCGTGGCACGCCGTTCACGCGATGGCGAGCTTGAGGGCACAATAACCGAGATTGTGGAGCGCAGCCGCCGACCATACATCGGCACTGCGGAGGTCACCACAAACAACATATTCGTATCGACCGATGCACGCCGACTCGGTGTAGATATACGCCTGCCCCGCAAGCCCTATCCACAGGTTGAGACAGGCGACAAGCTATCGGTACGCATCATCGACTGGGCGGAGGGTGAGCGTCTGCCCGAGGGTGAGCTTATAGAGTGTCTCGGCAAGGCGGGAGAGAACGACACCGAGATGCACGCCATACTCGCGGAGTTCGACCTCCCCTACCACTTCGAGAAGGATGTCATCGCCGCTGCTGACCGCATAGATGGCACAATAACCGCGGAGGAGATAGCGCGCCGTCGCGATATGCGTGACCGCACGACATTTACTATTGACCCTGCCGACGCCAAGGACTTCGATGATGCGCTCTCTATTGTGCGCAAGGGCGATGGTCTCTGGGAGGTGGGCGTACACATTGCCGACGTAACGCACTACGTAACACCCGGCTCAGTTGTAGATAGCGAGGCTGTGGAGCGCGCCACATCGGTATATCTTGTTGACCGCACCGTGCCTATGCTCCCCGAGCGTCTGTGTAACGATCTCTGTTCGCTACGCCCCAACGAGGATAAGCTATGCTTCTCGGCGGTGTTTACGCTCAACGAGAATGCCGAGATTCAGGATGAGTGGCTTGGCCGCACCGTTATACACTCCGACCGCCGCTTTGCCTACGAGGAGGCTCAGCAGGTAATCGAGAGTGGCGAGGGCGACTACAAAGAGGAGATACTAACGCTCAACACCCTTGCACAGAAGCTGCGCAGCGACCGCTTCAAGCATGGCGCGATTGCCTTTGCACGCGACGAGGTGCGCTTCCGTCTCGACGAGAAGGGCAGACCTATTGGCGTATATACCAAGGTGCAGAAGGAGGCAAATCAGCTTATCGAGGAGTTTATGCTCCTTGCCAACCGCCGCGTGGCAGAGTTCTGCGCACACCGCATCTCGAATGGCCGCAAGGTGCCACGCCCCATGGTCTTCCGTGTGCACGACGAGCCCTCGGAGGATAAACTCGAGCGCTTCCGCGACTTTGCCCTCCGCTTTGGACACTACTTCAAAGCGCAGAAGGGTCGTGCCGTAGCCAAGGAGATGAACAAGTTGCTCAATACGATTGCGGGCAGTGCCGAGCAGAATGCCATAACTACGCTCGCAGTTCGCAGCATGGCAAAGGCTGTATATACCACCGACAACATTGGTCACTATGGCCTCGCCTTCCCCTACTACACACACTTCACATCGCCCATTCGCCGCTACCCCGATATGATGGTACATCGCCTCTTGGCAGCATATCTCGATGGCGAGAAACGCGCCGACAAGAAGCAGCTTGAGGCGTTGTGCGTACACTCTACCGAGCGAGAGATTGTGGCTTCGGAGGCGGAGCGCGCAAGCATCAAGTACAAGATGGCGGAGTTTATGCGCGACCGCATAGGTGAGGAGTTCGATGGTGTGGTGTCGGGACTGACCGAGTGGGGTGTATATGTCGAGCTCAACGACACACATGTCGAGGGCATGGCATTCCTGCGTGATATTGACGGTGATGACTACTACCGCTTCGATGAGGCGAAATACGAGGTTGTAGGCCGTTCATCGGGCATACGTCTCACACTCGGCTCACCCGTACGCATACGCGTAAAGTGCGTTGACCTCAACCGTCGCACACTTGACTTTAAGTTACTGTTAAACAAGTAATAAGCAGACTATTATGACAGCTATAGATACAATCATTGAGCGAGTGCTTATGCGCGAGGCCATATCGCGCAGCGAGGCATATACGCTCTACGACGAAGCACCCTTGCAGCTGCTCTGCGACGTGGCAGATACACTACGCAAGAGTGTTGTCAAGGATCCCTCGGTGGTGACATGGCAGATTGACCGCAACGTCAACATTACCAACGTCTGCAAGTCGGGATGCCGCTTCTGCAACTTCCACTGCAAGCCCCACGAGACGGAGAAGGCATACATCACAACGATGGCGGAGTATCGTCAGAAAATTGATGAGGCACTCGCACTGGGAGCAGACCAACTGCTGCTGCAGGGAGGCATGCACCCCAAGCTCGGCATTGAGTTCTACGAGACGCTATTCAGCCAGTTGAAGAAGGAGTACCCCACGTTGCGCCTCAACGCCCTCGGAGCACCCGAGGTGGCACACATAGCACACATAAGCAACATTACAACCGTTGAGGCACTCGAGCGTCTGCGCCGCGCAGGACTCGATACATTGCCTGGTGCCGGTGCGGAGATTTTGTCGGAGGAGGTGCGCAAGCGCATATCTCCCGCCAAGCCCTCGGCAGCAGAGTGGATACGTGTAATGCACGAGGCACATAAGATGGGCATACCATCTACGGCGACCATGATGTATGGCCACGTAGAGACACCCCACCAGAGAGTTGACCACCTGATTACGCTTCGAGACCTTCAGGCTGCCAAGCCCGCAGAGTCACGCGGCTTTACGGCCTTCATACCCTGGGTATTCTGCCCCAAGGGTACGCAGCTTGAGCGTGAGGGCATAGCTCCGCAGTTCTCAGCACTGGAGTATCTGCGCATCATAGCCATGAGCCGCATCATACTGCACAACATCGAAAACATACAGGCATCGTGGCTAACAGTAGGCAAGGAGGTGGCGGAGATAGCCCTGAAGAGTGGTGCTAACGACATGGGCTCCATCATGATTGAGGAGAATGTGGTCTCGTCGGCAGGCGCAACAACACGTTTCGACCGCGAGGCTATGAAGGAGACCATTCGTCGCGCAGGCTTCACGCCTCGTCTCCGTGACCAGTTATACAACTACCGCGACGAGGAGAGTATATTCAGAAATAAGTAACCCATTGAGATTATTTGAGATAGAGATGAAAAAGATGACTTCAACACACGACTATGTCGCACCTACATTCACAATGATAGATTGCAACGTGGAGGAAGGTTTCTCTGCAAGCCATATTGGGGATGATGAGGGTAGCTACATCCCCGATTTCGAACCAGAGAACAACCTCTAACCCGCATTTACCATGAAAAGATTACTCATTCTATTCACTGCTGTGGCAGCACTCTTTGCCGTAGGTTGCGAGGTGGAGAACACAGATAGAGTTGATAACGTGGCGACAAACGAGATGTCGAAGGTGTGCATCATCGCGGAAGCGGAGGCCGACAGCGATGATACGCGCGTGTCGCTCAATGGCAATACAACGTGTTGGGAGGTGGGTGACCGCATAACGGTGGCACTTGTCGTAAACTTCTTTTCTACACTATACACCGAATTCAACATTAAGTCGTCAAGCGACATCTCGGCAGATGGCAAGCGTGCGCGCTTCTATGGCGAGGTGCCAACAGGCAGCTACTACGCCGTGACAGCACTCTACCCTGCTGTTGACAACCCATCAGGCGGCGTAACCCTCAACCGCAATGCCGCAAACAACATCTTCATGTCATCATACAAGAGCAACAACGACACGCCTGTACTCACAGTTAAGGCGGGTGAAGATGCAGAGCTTCCCCTTTCGTTCTCGCACCTGATGCACAAGATGGACTTTAACCTATCGCTCGCTGAGGGTTATACATCCGACGACCTCGAGTCACAAAACATCATAGTTGAGATTAGCGCAACATCAAAAGGAGAGCCTATATCATTCGCTGAGTCTCAACCATTTAACCTTAAGAGCAATACACTGTCATCAGATGGCATGGTCGCACAGGAGACGATAACTGCACGTGGTAACTCTGCCAACTTCCACACCATGCTCTTTCCTTCGAACACGATACTGGATGTTGCATTTACCTTTGGCGTGTATATCGATGGCGAGAAGCGCTACGAGATTCGTAAGCCCGAAAGCGGATCGCTCTCTACATTCAAGATGAGCGCAGGAAAGATAACAACTGTCAGCCTCGTGCTCAGCGACAAGAACAGCACCTCGGGTGGTGCAATTGCCAACGAGGCCATTACTCTTCACGCCTCGAAGAGCACCATCAAGGCTAATGGCGCAGATAGTGCGACGTTGAGCGTAGTTACGAGCGAGGAGGGCAAGGATGTGACAGCCGAGTCTGTCATTTACGTTAATGGCAACAAACTCAACAGCACAAAATTCGTCACCACTACGGCGGGCACATACACTCTGTATGCCGAGCGCCATGGTGTACAGTCGGAGGCCATCACCATTCATGCCGAGGAGGTTACAACAACTGGCAAGAGAAGCATCTTCGCCGAGGGCGTAACGCTCACATCGGGTTGGTATGATGTGAACAAGAAGAGCACCTCACAGCAGGCGCAGGCCGATGCCATGATGTGTTGGGCGGCATCTTCATCAAATATCGCACAGTGGTTCCAGGATCGCTATGTGGCAGCCGGCAATACGCTCCCCGCGGGTTGTCCCAATGGCACATCGAGCAAATATGGCTACGAACTTCAGATTATGGACGCATTCCGCGACAACTGGGAGAACCTCGTACGCGGCAACTGGACCGATGGCGGTGTCATATGGTACTTCGAGGGCCGCGACCTCTACACCACAAACGGCACAACCAACCGCGCATACCCACGCAGTGGCACGGGTGGTTACTTCAAGTCGCAGTGGGCGACAATCAATGCGGACATGTACCAGTATGAGGATCTCACCTGGGGTTGGTTGTACAATCCTACGACCTACATCACCGAGATCAACAACTACAACTGGCGCGGCAGCAGCGTCGCTGACCCATTAAAGAAGTTCTCGGAGTATATCATCACTGCGTTTGAGCATGGCATGTCGAGCATGGCCGTTGCTATGTCGTCAAACTTCAATGGTGCACACGCTGTGACCATCTGGGGTTATGAGATTGACGATGCTACGGGCTACGTTACAAAGCTCTACATCGCGGACTCGGATGACGGCTCAACGCCTGTGCTGCAGACATATACCGTAAACAGAGAGGGTGGCAATGCCAAGATTGTGCTTAATGGCTACGCTACCTACTATCCATTTACACTCTACCCCATGTCGGGATATGGCTCCGCAGGAAACTAACGAGCAACGACAGATATAAAAATATAGGATGCAGTCCGTAAAAGGCTGCATCCTATATTTATATACCTAAATATGTCAAGCATCAAAAATATGGGATGCCAAACCATTGGTTAGACATCCCACAATCTGCATCATATTACCACTCGCAGAGGTCTGCCTCAACAGGCTCCTCAACGATGAACTGCTCCGCCTCGGGCTCCTCAACAACGGGCATCTCTCCACGCTGAAGGCGGTGAGCCAACTCTATGATGCGAGTCTTGTGCTCATACTCCATAATCTCCTGCTGGCACTTCTCGATGTTACTCTCCACCTGACCAATCTCCTTCAGGCAATCCTGGTCGAGAGAGCCACTGGGGCCACTCCACGCCTTTGCACCAAGCTCCTGCTTCTGCAACTCCAGCTGAGCGATATTCTGCTCAAGAGCTGCGATGGCCTCATCATTCTTTGCGATAGCAGCCAATGTCTCCTCCGAACTACCGAGCTCCATTCTCCAAGCTATATCCACATCCTCGAGAGTTGTGTGGAAAATGCGCTGCGCCTCAGCCAACACATCCTCCTCGGCACGTATGGCCTCACGACGGTCGCCCGCAGCGATGATAATAGGCTCCATAAGGCTCTTGAAATGCATAGCCTTGGCGCCACCATAGCTATGTTTGTATGCAATCTCATACTCATAAGCCATCTTCTCCAGGTTGCGGAGATCCTCCTCCGTGCGTATTGTCTGCGCCTTGAGCGACAAAACGAGAGCATCCTGCTCGGGAGTGGTGATATCTGGTGATGGAGTATAGATGTGTGACAATGTCAAAAGTCCGATAACAAAAGCGGCACCGATGCCTGCAACAATCAATGTCTGACGCTTATTTCCGTTCATAGTAGTATCCTATTACAATTCCTCAAAAATATAGTTACACTCCTCAAGGTAGATAAGGTAAGCATCGCCACCAATCTGAGTACGGAAGGCCTCCTCATACTTCTCCAGCTCCTCACGCGCAGCCTTGAACTGCTCATAACTCTCAGCCTCGACAACCTTATATGCCAAAGAGCTTAACTCATACGCCTGATTCTCAGTATTCTGGTCACTGAGAACAACCTTATCATCATTGCCTGCACAGCCGACAGCGGCAGCAGCAGCATAAAGCATAATAAACAATCGTTTCATATCTTATATTCTATCTTAAACTCCTTAATCTGACTACTCAACATATACCACCAGACCCTTGAGATATTCACCCTCGGGGTGGTAGATGTTGATGGGGTGATCAGCAGGCTGCGTAAGCTGACCTATGATGCGCACCTTACGCTTGGCAATGGCTGCCGAGGTGAAGATTGTAGTGCGGAACAGGTCGCGGCTAACGGCCTGCGAGCATGAGAAGGTAAACAGGATGCCACCCGGACGAATCTTCTCCAGAGCGCGGGCATTAATCTTCTTATATCCCTGCAATGCGTTACCCAACACTTTGTGGTGCTTGGCAAATGCAGGAGGATCAAGGATGATAAGATCATAGCTGTCATCTATATCCTTAAGGTACTCCACAGCATTGCAAGCGATAGCCTCGTGGGGTGCATCGTCACCAAAGTTTAGGCGTACATTCTCGTCGGCCAACTTTACGGCACGCTCCGAGAGGTCGATACTCACAACCTCACGTGCACCGCCCGCAAGCGCAGCGACAGAGAAGCCACCCGTATAGCAGAAGGTGTTCAAAACCTTGCGACCACGAGAGTACTGACGCACAAGGTCACGGTTCTCGCGCTGGTCGATGAAGAAGCCCGTCTTCTGACCCTCCTCCCAGTTCACCTTGAACTTGAGTCCGTTCTCCAGCACCACGTTGTTGCTCTCCGAAGCCCTGCCCCACAGGTAGCCATCGATAGCGCCGAGGTCCGCCTTGAAGGGCAACGTCTGCGAGCTCTTGTCGTAGATAGCCTCAATCTCCTCGCCATAGACCTTGCGTATAGCCTCGGCAATCTCCATGCGTGAGAGGTACATACCCACCGAGTGACACTGCACGACAGCGGTACGCTCATAGATATCAACCACAAGGCCTGGCAACAGGTCACCCTCGCCATGCACAAGACGATAGCAGGTTGTATCAGCATTATGCGCTATGCCCAACGCCTCACGGAGGCTCTTGGCAGAGGCAATGCGACTCTCCCACCACGCAGCATCTATCTCCTCGCGCTCGAACGTGAGCACACGCACAGCGATAGAGCCAATCTGATAGTGGCCGCGCGCTATAAAGTCGCCCGCCTTGGTCACCACATCTACAACATCACCCTCCTTCAAAGGGGCAATGCCCTCGCTAATGCGCTCGATAGCACCCGAGAAAATCCAGGGGTGACGTCTCTCCAACGACTCCTCCTTGCCACGACGCAAGTGGATAGTGCTTAATGTCTGCTTCATGCTCATATTTCGTTACTTATTCTGTTCAGGTTTTCGTGTATGCCTTCTATGGCGTGCGCGTCTCTTGATCTGCTCCTTGAGCATCTCCTGCTGACCACGACAGGCGATAATGGTCACGGGCTCACTCTTGGGCTCGCTCCATTCGAGGTGCTCAAGAATACGAGTACATACCCACGCATCCGTAGCGGCATACTCCTGCTGCTGCGGAGTGAGCTGCTCGGCCTCCCAGTTGCTCAGTCGCTGTGCCTTTGACACGCGCTCACCAAGCACTATGGCCGACAACTTACGGAGGCTCTTCTCCTCGATGCCCCAGCGTATTGCCTCATGCTGCAGATCGACAAAGCCATCTGCCGTGAAGTCCCTGAGCGCATGCAGCGAACGTATGTCACCCATAATATCGGCCCCCACCTTGAGAATCTCGCGCGAGCCGAGTATCTTGAGGATACGATTGTCGAGACGTATGTGCGAGAGGCGGAAGAGGTAGCACGTATCGGGCGTAGATAGCTGCAGGAGCGACACCTTATAGGATACGCCTGCACGAAACGAAGGGCGCGTCTCGGTGTCGAAACCGATAACCTTATAACGACGCAGGTCACTGCACGCCTCACCCACCTTGTCATCTCTATCTACGATGACAATGCGCCCCGGGAAGCGCGCAGCCGGAAGTGCTGCCACTATATCGTTATCTATAGTTGCTAAAAACGCCATTATATCTTTGGTTGTTTAACTTTGGTCAAAGCGCAAAGTTACTCAATAATTTTCAGTTTTCCGCGCTCCGAAAGTAAAATTTTGCCTTCGCGAACCATTTTATCCACTATACCGATAATTTTGTCGTCACTCTCGCCCATCGCGGTCACCAACTCCTTGATGCCTAACGCTCTCTCTTTGAGTATCTCAGCCACGCGGCGTTCGCAACTCTCACCACCCCTGTTGTCGCGCTTACGGCTGAGACATACATCGCACACCCCACATGGCTGCGCCTCCTTATCTCCGAAATAGCGCTGTATGATAACACTGCGACACTCACCATCTGCCGTGGCATAGCTCAGCATACCCTCAAAGCGCGCAACGGTCATATCATAGCGATGGCGATAGGTCTCGGGAGCGATGAACAAGTCGGCCGTTGGCAGACGCTCAGAACCGAGGTATATCATCGGCGTGCGCGAAGCGGGGATATAGCGTATGATGTGCATCCTCCACAGCATACGCAACATCTCGTGCACTCGCTCAGCCGTCAGACCCGAAAAGGCAGCAATCTGCAACTCGTCAATAGAACGGAAGTGGGTGAAGACACCATTGTAGAGGCGCAGTATAGAGCGTAGCACAAGGTCCATATCGTTGCCTCCTGCGTTAATCTTGTAGAGCGCATCACGGCTACAAGTGAACATCAGTTTTGCAGGGTTATCCTGCTCATCGACAAGCGTCAGCAAGTCATTCTGCTCCAATATCTTAAGCGCACCAACAACGACATTTACAGAGAGGCGCACGTTGTGACAAAATTCGTATATGTTGAAGGGAAACGAGCCACCCTCACCATCGCCGATTGCGATTTGCAGGTGGTTCATAACAAGTTCATAGATACGCTTAATATCTGCCAGCGGCGGAAACTCCGCCTTGAAGAGGCGCACGATGCGGTCAGCATCATCATTCGAGGTTAGCATGACGGCATAACTACGCCTGCCATCACGACCCGCGCGACCCGCCTCCTGATAGTATGCCTCCAGAGAGTCGCACATAGAGTGGTGGATCACAAAGCGCACATCTGCCTTGTCGATGCCCATACCAAAGGCGTTGGTAGCCACAATGATACGCACCCTACCAGCCACCCAGTCATCCTGACGCAGAGCGCGCTCCATGGATGGCAAGCCCGCATGGTAGTAATTTACGCTCACACCCTCAGACTTCAGCTGTTCGCATAATTGTTCGCACCCCTCGCGCGTACGAACGTAAATGATGCCCGCGCCCTCGACATTATGTATAACACGACGGATATGGTCGAGCTTATCCTCGACATTTCTTACGACGTACGACAAATTGGGGCGCGCAAAGCTCGTGCGAATGATATTCTCACTTTGAAAGCCGAGGTGATTCATTATATCGCGTGACACGATATCCGTGGCAGATGCCGTCAGCGCCAATATGGTAGCATTGGGTTGCAATGTTCGCAACTCGGCAATACGAAGATATGAGGGGCGGAAGTCGTAGCCCCACTGCGAGATACAGTGCGCCTCATCCACGGCGATGATGCTCACGTTCATGCTACGCAGACGCACACGAAAGGCCTCCGTAGCGAGGCGCTCGGGGGCGATATAGAGGAGTTTGACATCGCCATAGGTGCAGTTATCGAGCGCAATCTCTATTTTGCGCGAGTCCATGCCCGAGTGCACAGCAACGGCGGGAATGCCCAGCTTGCGGAGTCTGTCAACCTGATCCTTCATCAGCGCAATAAGCGGCGTTACTACAATCGTCAGACCCTCGCTCATGAGCGCAGGCACCTGATAGGTCAGCGACTTACCACCACCTGTGGGCATAAGGGCAAGGGTGTCACGACCCGCAAGCACCGCATCTATAATCTCGCGCTGCTTGGGTCGAAAGGCCTCATAACCCCACCACTTTTTGAGGACCTCGTCGGGGGTCATGGCCTCGATATGCTCCTTGCCGTCGGTCATCACCTATCGCACAACTATCTCATCTACAAACAAAAAGCCTGTATATTTACTGCGGTGAGCTTTGTAGCGTATGTAGCGTGCCTTGGCACTACCCTCCCAGCCGAAGGCCTTGAATGAGGGAAGTTCATCCAACACTACCTCGTGCTCAATGTCGGCAATCTTTGTGTAGTTTTCGCCATCCTCGGATATGGCAATCTCCACCAAGCAGGGCATAAAGACGCCAGGGCCACATATCTGCATAAAGTCGGCGCTGATGCTGTGAATCTTTCGAACCTTCTCCAAGTCGATGATTACATCCACACCACCACGACCCAAGAAGCCCTGCCAACGCTCATCGGCATAGGTCCATGTGCCACGCTTGCCGTCGGTTAGCGTTGCATCCCACGCCGCAGCATACTTCGGAGCATAGTAGCGCGAGGGCTCAAGGTAGGTTACGCTCTTACCCAATGCCAAGTGCTTGACATCCTCCTTCGACTCTGGGCGGTTGCCAATCTCGTTCTTAAGGTCAAAGGGGGTGTAGCCCTCCTCAATCATGCGGTCAACGATATCGACTGCACGACGACGGAAGTCCGCGAAGTCCCTATTAAATGGCCATGACCAGCCAATCTCCGCAATGGCGATAGCACGGGGCCACAACATATGCTCGTAGTGCCAATCCTCGACAATAAACTCTGCCCACAGATTTGCCCGAACACCACGGATATACTTACTCACATCCTTCGACATAGTTGCGGGTGCGGGGTCGTAGGAGTAGACCTTCTCCAAGGGTAGGTAGCCACCGATACTCTCGGGCTGTGAGTAGGGGGCATCCTGTGGCGCATCAATATAGCAGTAGCCGTGGGGCGACATAACGACCTTATGTCCCGCCTCGGCAGCCATAAGGCCGCCCTCCTCGCCACGCCACGACATAACCGTAGCGTTGGGGGCAAGACCACCCTCCAAAATCTCATCCCAGCCGATAATCTGGCGACCACGCGCATTGAGATACTCCTCGATGCGGTGTATCATGTAGCTCTGCAACTCATCGACACTCTCCAAGCCCTCCTCACGCATGCGGCGCTGGCAATCCTCGCACAACTTCCAATCGTTTTTACCCGCCTCATCGCCACCGATGTGGATATACTCCGAGGGGAATATCTCGATAACCTCGTCGAGTATCGCCTGCATCATTTCAAAGGTCGACTCCTTGCCGATGCAGAGGTCGCCCTGACGCTCTGGAGCGTGCGTACACTTCAACTCGGGATATGCCGCCAAGACCTCGTCGGAGTGGCCAGGCATCTCTATCTCGGGGATGATGGTTATGTAGCGGTCGGCAGCATAGGCAACCAACTCGCGAGCCTCCTCCTTTGTGAGGTAGCCTCCCGAAGCACCCTCCGTGCCCTCATCGACGAACTGACGGTCGCCATACCACCAACCCTTCCAGTCGTGGGGTGTGCGCCATGCGGCGTAGTTCGTAAGGCGTGGGTAGCTCTCAATCTCGAGGCGCCAGCCCGCAGCATCCGTAAGGTGCAGGTGCAGGCGGTTCATCTTCACGCGCGCCATCATATCTATCTGACGCTTAAGGAAATCCACCGAGCGGAAATGGCGCGAAATATCGATGAGTGCACCGCGGTACTCAAAGCGTGGGTAGTCTACAATAAATCCCTTCTGCCACTCGCCACTCTCAACCAACTGACGCACAGTCTGGAGAGCATAAAACAAGCCTGCGGCATCGTGACCCCAAATATAAACATTCCCCTTATCGGTTAGAATTGCGTAACCCTCATTATTGTGCGTATATGGCATAGGGCACAACGAAAGAACAATGGCATTTTTTTTAGGTTCACGCTTTACAACCTCGAAGTTGAGACCCGCAGCCTCTGCCGCAGCGATAAGGCGCTCCCTATCCTCGGGTGATATATCGCTATGTTCGCTGACGTCAAAGTAGAGTTTAAGCTCTTGCGTAAAATCAAACTCACCCTTATCAATGGGGATGTAATTTAGGAATTTGTCATCCATCATCAGAGGTGCAGGGGTAATATTGTTATACTGCGCCGAGAGCGTGGCACAGCCCAACAAAGCAAATAGTAAAAGAGTTGCAAAGCGTTTCATATATATTAAGTGTTTATTATGGCAAAGATAGAAAAAAAATCTGATATAGAAAAGGGGCTGCGCGACCATCTGCCACACAGCCCCCGAAAAGGGTTAATTTCCGCCCACAAAGAGCTCCCAGCCGCGCTCCACATCTGCGATGTTTGCAGCCACGCCATTCTCAATCTTCGACATCGCCGCGACGATGGGTATCATATCCATCTCGTTGCGGGTGTCGATAATCTCGTCCGGCATAACTCCCGCGTAGTCAGCCACAAAGCGCACATAGCCCTCCGTGAAATTCTCTGTGGGCGGAGCGTAGCGGTTGAGCATCTGGCGGATAGTCGCAAGGCCATAATGACTGCGGTAGGTATCGAGCAATACAAACACAGCGCGGTATCCGTAAGCCATAGATGAAAACTCCTTGAAGTCGGGGTCGCGGCTGGGGCGCACCTCACCCCTATATCGCACCCTTGAACGGCGGATGTTGCCAGGGTTGTTGTTGCGAAGACCTCTACTCACCGCCCACCTCCTTTCCGATGCGGCGCTTCAGCCAGCGACTAATCCACTCAAACAGCGGAGCACCACTGATGCGCGAGGCATTCTCGATAAAGGACCAGAGTTCCACACCACAGACAAAGCCCGTGAAGATGTTGGCAAGGTTGAGGTGCATGAAGCCGAGTATGGTCGAGTCGATAATCCACATCATAACGATGGCGAGCGCCACAAATCCCGCCTTTGATACCGTGCGCCACGCCTTGCGACTCTGCAAGTGCCAACACTCACCCGCACGCTTGGCCTCGGCACGCGAGGCGAGGATGCCCGTGAGGAAGTCGATAGTGATAAAGAGCATAGCCGAGGTAACAAGCGGCGTTATGGGGCAGAGCATACCCACAAGTGCTACAACAGCACCACTAATATACTTGAACAATATTTCCATAGATAAAACAGCGATTTAGGAGGTTATTTTCGGGTTTGTACTCCACATATACCTTATCGTTGGAGTTCAGGTGGTCAACAAGGCGACGCGTGAGCGCCACAGCCTTATCGCGCAGCGCTCTGAGCACACGCCTTGCATCCTCATTCACAGCCTCCGTGACCCGCTTTTCGGTGTGATAGATACACGAGCGTGAGGCGAGGTGAGGCTCCACAACATAGCGCACCCATGCTGCAACCATCGGAGATACATACTCTTCAATCAGCACCTCATACTCATTAACGCACATGACGTTATACAGGTCAGCACCGACAATAGGCATAAGATAGCGACTCTCCACCTCGGCAATATCGCTCAGCGTTATCACCGAGGGATTATACGACTCCTCGCCTGCGAAGGCAAGCGAAAAGACTTTGTCAACAGATAAAAGTGTCTTCATCATTCGTTACGTATTACGCTTGTTACCAGATATTTCAGCAAGGAACAACTGCTGTGCAGGGTCACTCTCATCATACTCCAGACCATCCGCCTTGCGCGCCTCCCACACCCTCATATATGCGGGCTTGGTTGTCGTGGGCGGAGTGTTCACTATCGCCAACGACGAGGCATCGACACTCAATACGGCACCTATAATCTGACGAATAGGTTCAAGCAGCTGCTCCTGCTCCGAAATAATTACAGTGTTCAGAGCGACCTCATACTCATGCAGGATTCTATCGGGTGAAAAGCCTGATGCATAGTCCAGACCACTCAACGAACGAAACCATGAGTGTGCCACCACAAGGTCGCTCTCCGACTGCTCATGCAGCTTCACCCAGTCGCCATCGGCTCTCGAATCGATGGGGATAAATCGCGAGTTATCGCCCTCGCCCGACTCACGCAGCACGAAGAGCACCTGACCAGGGTTGCCAGCAAACTTCTCCTCTGCCATGCGCACCATGCGGTCGGCATCCTCCTCACTACCCACAGCGCCATCGAGCATCATCACGCCCGACATCTGAAACGAATTATCCAGACGCGAGACATTCCATCGGTCTGTGCGGTAGAGTATGGCGGCAGCATTCAGGCCTGCGATGTATGGGGCCACGCCATAGTGCGAGAACATAGGCTCATAATTCTTGTAGTGCACCATAGCGCGGCAGGTGCCATCCGGCTGCTGCTCAAAGTCGGGATAGAGAGGCAGAGACACCGCCTCCGAGGAGCGAAACATCGCCCAGTCGTGGTGCATCACAACACTTCTGTTATCACGCGCCAGACGACACTTCGAGGCATCAACATGATAGAGCGACAGGAACGAACGGTCGGCATCGGTAACTACCTCCATAAAGGCATTTCCAAACATAGACTCGTCGAGCGCCAAACGCGCTATGACACTACGCAGCGACTCTCCCGTGCCATTTGCCCGCGCAATAAGCTGACGCACCATGCCGAGGCTCTCATCACACGTAACACCCTTGCCAGCGATATAGTCCGCCTTGTTGTTGATAATTCGGCGGTGAGCAACCGAATTGCGAGCTATGAGCGATAGTGCGCATGGCAACATATTGTTATCGCCCCAGTTCCACACCTTCTCGACAGCACCTGGCGCCGCCATGCCAGAGCCCAAAAGGGGCTCGGCACGGTTGCGCGTAGCTGACACTCGCCAAATATTCACTTTTTCATCCATGAGTCAGCAACTTTAAGCGTTAGTATAATCTGCCAACACAAGCAACTGCTCATCCAGCACCTCGCAGCCAACCATGAAGATAGCACGCTGGCGATTCTCCATCTCGTCGGGGTTGTACCACATTCTCACCTCCGAGCCGGGGTAGTCGGCAGTGTTCACCGCAAGGACAAGATTGCGACGATCTGTGAGAATGCAGTATGTGCTTGGCTTGTTATCATGCAGATACAAATACTGCGAAATGCCCATATCCACGATCTTGATACCATGGTACATAAGCTCACGACGGCCCGTCATAACATCAATATAGGTGGAATCCGCACCAAACTGATCGAGATACTGCTCGTAGGCGTCATAGACATCAGTGGTCACGAAATAGACAAGATTGCCATCCGACTTGAGTGCCTTGAGCGCAGGAGGTGCTGCAGCCCACGTACGCTGGAAGAGCTCGATGACATTCTCCGCCTCTACTGGCAAGTCACTGCAATCCACAATATTCATGTCTGGCGACATGGTGCTATACTTCGAGATGAGCGTAAGGAAGCCGTTAAAGCGGTTGTAACGCGCAGCCTCAACGTCGCCAATCCACATTGTCACACGCACACTCTCCGCAATAGCCTGGCGGAACATCTCGGTCTCGGCCTGCTCAAGCTCCGTGCCCGTCAAATCGCCGAGGTTAACGTCTGCACGACCCACGATATTCTCGAACACCTGATGGAAGTAATCCACCGACGAGAAGCCAGACTCAGCCTTAACCTTGAAGAGCTCGATTGTCTTCTGCTGGCGCACGGGTGAATTGCCACCATTCCAGCCCGTCTCATACTCATCCAAGATCTCTGTACAGGGGCTCCACATCTGAATTGTTGTTGGCACAGGCATGTTGTAGAGCGTGCGAATGCCAAGCTGCTCGGCGTTCTCGCCCGCAAAAATAGGGCGGAAAAAGATTGTCTCAAGATCACGACCTGTATAGGTCTTCGTGTTTTCAATTAATCCCATAGTAGTAAGGTTTAGTTTATTTATAAAAGGTTTATTGTTAAATGATTAGGACATATACCAACTGTTTTTTGCTACTCCTATCTCAGTCTTATAGATTTGGCATCGCTGTCGTAGGCTCGTGTGCGTTCGTTATACTGCAACTCTGTAAGATGCGGATCCTCCACATCCTTAACGACCGTTGGCTTGACACCACTCTGCTTCTCCTCGAAGGCGATACCCGACGAGAGTCTCTGTGTGGCATTCGCGACAACAACACCATCATGAGGGATGTAGTTAACATCATCCATCGACTCAGGCGCATCACTCTTATCGCCACCCAAACCCAGGATGTTCAGAAGCGACGCTACGCCCTTATTCCTGGGTCGTTCCGCCTCTCTGTTATCGCTCTCGCGGGCCACATCACCCTCAACGGCATCGGCGAGTCCCGCCTCTACGACCTCAACCGGCGACAACCAACGGCCTCGACCGCCATTCTCCGACATAAGCGCAGCCATCTCCTGCTTGTCGCGTCCCGAGTGTCGAGCATATATCTCTGCAATACGCTCATCGGTCTGACGGAGCAACTCTATCTCTGCCCCTATCTCCTCGGCATTACCCTCCACCGAGCATATCGAATTATGGATGAGGTATAGCGACGTCGAGGCAACATATCGACACCCCTCGCTGGCTGCCTGTGCCACGATTGTCGCTGCCGAGGCTGTATATCCATAACAGCATGTTGTCACATGTGCTCCCGTTGCTCGCAAAGCCTCATAGATAAGCATAGCATCATTGACATCGCCGCCCGTTGAACGGATGTTGACACGCACATGCTTGTTCCGGATGTTGGCAATACGTGCCACACACTCCTTGAAGCGTTCGTATGTCGCCACACGACTCTCCGGGTTGTCAAACTGCCACGATTCCGAGAGTCCGATTGTACCCTCAATGTCAATCGTCGCAACCTCTGCATCATTTTTGATTTTGATTACTGACTCCATTGTTCTAAAATTTGATTGTTGTTTATTAATCTCATAGACCGCACCACGCACCTTCTGATACGAGCAGCACATCTCCTTAGCCACCATAGCCATAGCGACACACTTGCCACGATAACGTCTTGATAGTTCCACCACACGACGGTGTATAGCCCTCTTCTCAAGCCTCGACAAATCGAGCATATCGTGATGTATAAGCATGCCTATGAGGCGTTCATATCGACGCGAGGCACGAGACTCTGGGTGTAGCACCCTGTTGTGGTAGTCATACATAGAATTATCGATTTAAGTTACTGTCAGTCAGCGAGTCTGCGCATAAATACACAGTGCGCTGTATGCGTACGGATGTCATACCCCTCTATCGCCTCGAGCCTGAAGAGTGCCGTCTGTCCGCAGACATCCAGACGGAAATGTGAGCGCAACATCGCACCGCTGCCATACGGATCAAACAGCGCAGCATACTCCACAGGCGCAAGTCGTATATCACACTCCACCCTCTGTCGCTTTGCCCTCTCTTCAAGACTCGTGTCATAGAAGCTGTGCAACCCCGTGCAGCCATCCCTGTCATCGAAGCAGAGCGTCTCGCCACTCTCCGCAGAGTGGAATGCCGCCATGGGATAGCCCTCATCACCATTTGGCGATGGCCAGTACTCGCCATTGGGCAGTGGGCGCACTCCGTAGTACGACACTATGCGCGGCGAAACATACCCCTCCTCAGAAAGAATATCACGATCACCCACCGTGAGCACCATCGCCGAGGGGGCCGATGATGTAGCCCCAGAGAAGGAGACTGTGGGGCGAAAGAGGGGGTTGATAACTCTCTCCACGCTACGCTTTGCGGCATAGTTATCAACATGATAGTCCCAGGCACCCAACTCGCCCTCCTCTGCATAGCGCGCCGCAGCACCATCCGCTGGCTGATAGCAGAGCACCGTCTGCTCGTAACTCTCCGCAACGCACTCCGTTACAGACTGCTTTCCGTCCACCTGACGGTCTCGCCAATCGACCTCGTTCACGCCATAGAAATTGTCGTATGGCTCCACGAACAGGGTCTTCGAGGGTGCATGGCTGTAGAATCGCAGATTGAACATTTGCGCTACGGCCTCCAGCAGCTCTGCCTGCGAGATATCCACATTCGCCACATCCTCAAACGTCGCCGTCCCACCATATCCCACCGCACCGCCGAATATTGGTTCGATGCTGCACCCGCTATGCAGAGTCATCTGCTGTCCCTCCGCAGCGCCACCAAAATAGAGCGACTGAAAACGCTTCGGTGAAGTTGGCGTAATCCTCTCAAACGGAGTACGCACATTGACCACAACATCACGCTGTCCCGTCTCGTTGACATATCCTCCGTAGAGAGCCCAGTCGCCATCATACTCTACAAATTCAGCCCCATCAGGGCGCTTAACCATCAACTTCGTTGAACTGATATTAGTGCGAGTAAATACCACCGAACTAACCCTGTCATTCACCACTCCATAACCCTCGAGCATGTAGTTGCACGCAGGGTCATAATCGAAGATGAACAGACGATACATTATGTTTGCCGAGACCGAATTGCGCACATCAACAAATGGATTATGCAACTTCACTTCGATATTGCATCCGTTTGCCAGGTGTAACTGCGTAAATCCCTGCAAGTATCGCGACGAGACAATACTGTAGTCGGTGGTGTAGCGCAGATGCATGTCGAACGCCACATTCACCTCACGCGTCGGTGTAAACACTGGCCTGCCCTCGTCAAAGGTGAAGCATCCGCCATTGCTGTACGCCCCCTCCATAGCATCTCCCTGGTCATCCACCGCCGCGGGGTTCACCGTATCCACTATCGCACCGATGTTCGACGCCATTACGGGCAGCCAGGCATAGACTCTGCCGTCCTCACCCGCAGCAGCCGTCGTAGAGGTAGTTCGCATCGCCTTAAAACCCATCTTTGACACCAGCAGCGATGTATCAACACGCCTATATGCTCCACTCATCATCAATCGCTGCAATAGCGGACTACCGAGGAAACGGCTCTCCAGCCTATAACCGCCATCCTGAATAGACCGAGTTACCAGTTCACTAACCGAAATAAACGGGTAGTAGTCGTTGGGCATAAGTAGCTGCTGCGCAGTATATAACCCCGTATCCTCGGGCTCGGGGTAGCTGTCGTAGCGAAGCGGCAACATCCTGACCATCTGCTCTCCTTCCCATGTTGACTCAATGCCATCTAGGGTCATCGTCACCGAAGTATCGACATTGCTGTTTCGGAGCCTCGTCTGCGCCATCTTATGCGCCCACTCATGCCCTAGGGCACGGATGCGCACTCGGTAGCAGATGACATTATCCACCTTCTCGACACCGCACACCGTCGCCTCACCCTCGAACATAGGCACGCCATTCACCTCCACAACACCACTATGCTTCGAGGCGTTAAACTCCGTTGCGCGATGCATATCCTCAGGGTGCCCCATAATCTCCATAACATCCGCTGTAGCCTCCACCTCAACCGTCATCTCCACATTATCGCGCCAGCCTTGCACACCCTCAAAGCACCTGGCACTATAACGGGGCAATCTGACGCTCTCCTCACGAACATTGCACTCCGTACCATCTATGCGCAGCACTACCATAACTCACCCCCTTTCCACTTCTCGCTGATGTCGAGCGACAGCACGTGCAGCTGCCCTTTACTATCGAATGCCACCTCGCGCGAATCTACCGTCACCTCCATAAACTCCTCGCCACGCTCCTTATAGACCACGGGCGAGAGCAGCAGTCGGGCTGCGCGCTCCAGATTTGCACTGCTATCCGAGCCCGAGCAGAGACGATACTCCACACGCCCATCCGCCATTCTGCTTGGCTTGCCATCACACTCCACCAACTCTCTGACATCAACGCCATAGCCCAATCGGATTCGATGACAAAACGTATAGGTCTCAACGCCACCGTCAGGATTGTACCATAGCAAACGGCATGACGACGACCCACGCGGCACAACCCTGTATCTCACACTCTGCGTTGTACCATCCTCATATCGCGCCGTAACAACCATCTCTGCACCCTCTTTCAACTCTCTTGTCGGCACCGTAACCTCCATCGGAAAGCCATTTGTACGCACAGTGTAATCATATGGTCGCGTACCCGAAGCGCCCCCATATGACACCGTCAATCTCAGCGTCTCACGGGCATGAACAGTCAATCTCACCACGTCGCCCAACACGACCTCATCGCTCGTTCTGTAGGCCGTAAGCATCTCCGCCACCCCAGGATTGAATTTTGAGCGAAAAAAGACGCGCTTCTCAGACTCCACACCATTTACCCTTACGATTACGGCAATTGCCGAAGGCGATGGATAGACCGACACCTTGCCATTATTACGCAACGGCACGAGCGAAACACGACTGGTTATGTAAGGCGCAATGTTCACCCTGCCCGTTGTCACATCATAGAGCCTCATGCGACCAATCACCTCTGACGACGTGGCATCAACAATCTCCACCAGAACATCAACGGGCTGAGCCGAATCTGTCGTGAAGCAATACTCCAGCCTCTCTCGCCATGATGCTCCCTGATCTGGTATATAAACGAATCTCATATTAAATATTTTAATTTTATAAAACTTGCGATGCAATCTCCTTGGCACCATCAAACGACGACACCCGAACCAATGTTAATAAATATGTTTACAAGATGTTAATTAATGATAATAAAACACACTATACCACTATTGTACACACTATTACAAATGTTAATAACTTAAAACATTCTCTACCTCACACGAAACCTAACACACATTTGCAACTCGAATTACAGTGCAAATATACAACACTAAAAAGCCTTTGTCAAGAGTTTTGGCTAAATATTTTTACTATAAATTTTAGAAAAACATCAAATATTTTAACCATCAATAATTTAGCGCAACAGAGGCACAATTACAACTCTCGCTCAAAGAGAGCAAATTAATGCACGGAATATTAAAAATTTTCGTTATATTTGCGCACGGAATATTATTAATAGGGTAAAGCCCCAAAACACAGATAAACATTTTATGGCAGACAATTCAATACTTATTCGTCTTGACGGTTTGAAGATCAAGTACGAGGAGATTGGCCAGAAGCTCACCGACCCCGAGGTGATTGCCGATGTAAAGCAGTTCATTCAGCTCACCAAGGAGTTCAAGGAGCTCGAGCCTATTGTGGAGACAGCAGACCGTTTCCGCACGGCTCTTGCCAACCTCGCCGAGGCGAAGGATGTGCTTGCAAACGAGAAGGACGAGGAGTTCCGCGAGATAGCACGCGAGGAGGTAGCAACACTCGAGCCCGCCATCGAGAAGATGGAGGAGGAGATTAAGCTTCTTCTTATCCCCAAGGATCCTCAAGATGACAAGAATGCAATCGTTGAGATTCGTGGTGGTACCGGTGGTGACGAGGCTGCAATTTTTGCTGGCGACCTTCTCCGCATGTACACCAAGTATATCGAGTCAAAGGGTTGGCGTTACGAGATCACCTCATCATCAGATGGTGCTGCGGGTGGCTACAAGGAGGTTGTCCTCAAGGTTACAGGTCAGAGCGTTTACGGCACATTGAAGTATGAGTCGGGCGTACACCGCGTGCAGCGTGTACCCCAGACCGAGACACAGGGTCGTGTACACACCTCTGCGGCATCTGTTGCAGTATTGCCCGAGGCCGAGGAGTTCGATATCGAGATCTCTATGAACGATATCCGCAAGGATATTTTCTGTGCATCAGGTCCTGGTGGTCAGTCGGTTAACACCACATATTCGGCTATCCGTCTTACCCACATCCCTACAGGTATCGTCGTGCAGTGTCAGGATCAGAAGTCACAGCTCAAGAACTTCGACAAGGCATTCGAGGAGTTGCGTACCCGAGTATTTAACCTCGAGTACTCTAAGTACCTCGATGAGATTGCGTCGAAGCGTAAGACCATGGTGTCAACAGGTGACCGTTCGGCAAAGATTCGCACATATAACTACCCACAGGGTCGTATTACCGACCACCGTATCAACTATACAATCTACAACCTCTCTGCATTCATGGATGGCGACATTCAGGATGTAATCGACCAGCTTATCGTGGCCGAGAACGCAGAGCGTTTGAAGGAGAGCGAGTTGTAGTTGACAAGAGGGCGATAAAGGTAGAATATAGACCTTGGGCAACTGCCCGATATTTCGACCAAGCCCCTCCGTGGGTTTGGTCGTTTTTATTTATTATAAATCCTACAACCGATGAGTTTCAAACACATAGCCGTTACACTTGTGCTACTCTTCACAGGCGTAACCATGGCTACGGCGCAGAGTCCTGACCGTGCAGCTATGGCACGCGACAAGGGCAGACAGCTCACCGTCAGCGAGTGGAAGACCACACCCGACGGCAAGAAGAGCTGGATAGACCATGCAGAGGTCTATAATGCCAAAGGCGAGCTTATTGAGGAGGCTGAGTACAGCGACTTTGGCACACGCCTCGCATGGCGCAACATCTACGAGTATAACTCTTCGGGGCAGTTGATAAAGGAGGTTGTTTACGACGAGCGAAACAGAGTCTCGAAGATACGCACCTTCGAGTACGATGCCAATGGAGTTTGCACCCGACGCATGAACTATGCGGCAGATGGCAAGCTCAACTCCTATCGAAAGTTTGAGTATAAGTTTGAGTAACAATGACTTCACAGGGATTAACATACGAGGTTCTCAACACTCTTGATGTGTGGCGCACTATGCCCACCATCACGCTTGAGGAGATGCGTTGCGTGAAACTCATGAACCGCATCGACACCAAGTATGTACTCTCCGAGGATGAGGTTATCGCACTTCTCGAACGCGCAAAGTGCGAGGGATATCGCGTGCAGACCATCGGCGATGTACGCGCTTGCCGCTACGACACCCTCTACTACGACACGGCGGAGCGTGATATGTACATCACACACCACAATCGCCAACTCACGCGCCAGAAGATACGCACCCGCACATACATGGAGTCGGGCGTATCGTTTCTTGAGATTAAGAACAAGAGCAATCGCGGACGCACCAAGAAGCGCCGCACGGAGATAGCGCACTCCGAGATGCTGAATTTCGGGAATAACGACAGCGCCATGGCCTTTTATGCCGATAATGCATGTTACCCCCACCACTCCATCTCACCCGCGCTCTCCACATGGTTCGTACGTATCACGCTTGTCAATCCAATGCTTACGGAGCGACTGACCATAGACCTTGCCCTACGCTACAAGGATATGCGCAGCAACACCGAGGCATCCATTCCGGGCATGGCTATTGTCGAGCTCAAGCAGGATGGTAATAAAGAGTCCCGAGCAAAACTAATGATACGGGATATGCATATCGCTCCTCTGAAGGTCAGCAAATATTGCCTTGGCACAACACTCACCGTTGAGGGCATCAAGAGCAATCGCTTCAAGGCAAAGGTGCGCGACATTGAGAAGCGCCTTCAAAAAGGGTAAAGACTATAACCGATTGTAAATCAGCCGAAATAAAAAAGATAAAACCACTATGAATACACTGATTTTAGAGATTCCGCCCAAGTTGTTAGACGAGGAGATCAACGCTCTGGAACGCGCCAGCCATAGCATTATAGACCTCACGGTTCTCGACCTCGCACCCGCCATGCACCTCTCGATACAGTTTCTTTTCAACATCCTGATGTGCTCGGCTGTGATATGGCTCTTCTATTACCCCAAGGGACGCCACAAGGGATTTTCAATCACCTTTATGCTCTTCTCTGCGGCGGTATTTATGCTTCTCTACTTTATGGGAGGTGTGAGCCTTGACATCACCGTTGGTCTGGGTCTCTTCATGATTTTCGGCATTATGCGCTACCGCACGGAGATGGTCCCCATTCGTGAGATGACCTACCTCTTCGTGACCATCGCTACCTCGGTTATCAACGGCATAAACAGCATCAACGACCAGCTCATCCTCGCCAACCTGCTTCTTTTGGCACTCCTCGCCTTTGTGGAGTATGGAGTCAATCGCAAGCGTGAGGTATCGCGCCTTGTATGCTATGAGCGCATAGAGCTCATCCGCCCCGAGAACCGAAACAGGCTTATTGCAGACCTCGAGCATCGCCTTGGCCACAAGGTCAACCGCGTGGAGATTGGCAATGTTGATTTTCTACGCGATGTAGCCTTTATCAAGGTTTATTATACGCCCGCCAAGGGTGAGTCTGCCACGATGGACAGCACCATGAAAATCAACGAGAAAAACGCATTTAACAATTAACCTCTATGAGACACCTTTTATGCACATTCGTCCTCGCAGTCTGCTGTGCATCAGCAGCGATGGCTCAGGATGTTCCCACCCCGGAAGTTGTTAATACCAACGATTTTCGTGGTCGCGTAGAGGGCTCATTCGAGTGGGAGCCCATTGACGATTTGTCCATCGAGGCTGGCGTGCAGCTGCGCCTAAACAACGACTTGGGCTCTGTTGACCGCATCCAGACAAGCGTAGGTGCGAAGTACGAGGTATGCAAACACTTCAGCGTGGGTGCCGACTACACTCTTATCAACGGCTACGAGAGCGACGAACAAAGCTGGGATATGCCTCGCCACCGACTCAACATCAATGCAACAGGCAGCCTTAAGATTGGTCGTGTGGAGCTGTCGCTGCGCGAGCGTCTGCAAACAACCATCCGCACCGACTCTGTAAACCTCTTTGAGAAACCCAAGAGTGAGGTAATCCTCCGCTCGCGCCTAATGGCGGAGTATAAGATACGCCACTCGAGGTGGACTCCATACGCGCTGTTTGAGCTTCACAACACACTCAACGCCCCCAAGGTTGTCCCCAACTACAAGACTGCGACGCTGTCATGCGACAACTACATCACTCGCTATCGCGCAGGTGTAGGCGCCAAACTCCGCATCTCACGCAACCACCGTCTCGACTTCTACTACTATTTCGACTATGACCGAAGCTACAATATTGATTACAAGGGCAATAAGGGCGACTTGAAGGGTTATCTTCAGGAGAATGAATTCCGCCACATCTTCGGCATAGCGTACAAATTCAGGTTGTAATAAGTATAGATAATGCGCCTTACCTCCATCATACTCACAATCATGTTGTGCGCCACGACACTCATGGCGCAACAACCCCTCTACGTCGTTAACGGCAAGGTTGTGGAGAGCATCGATAACATTCCGCAGAGCGACATCGAGTCTATTGATGTGCTCCCTGCCGACGAGGATACCATCGCCACATGGGGACTTGCAGCCTCTGAGGGCGTTATCGTCGTGCGCCTCATCTACGACACTCCTGCCACATTCTCTGCCGATGGCGTTGGCAACTTCACCTCATACCTGGCAAAGAACGTAAAGTGGAACAGCAATATGCCCGCCGAGCGAGCATCACTGCGCCTCGCCATTGCCGAGGATGGCACAGCCACCATTGCCGAGATACTATCGACCACCTCGCGCCAGTTTCTCAAGCGCGTCACAAAGGCGATAGAGACAGCCCCACGATGGCAACCTGCCATGCGTGACGGCAGGCCTGTTGAGACCCTCGAGCTGGTCAACATACAACTCCCCGTCGGCAAGCAGATGCCCAAAGACCCATACGTCATAATCCGTTAATACTAAGCGCGATGAACAACATGACACCCACTTCTAAGCAGAATCTGACACTTCTCGACCTTCAGCGCATGGTGCGTCTGACGCTCGAGGGTCGTTTCCATGAGCCTCTGTGGATAAGTGCCGAGATTTCCGAGCTTAAGGTCAACCGTTCGGGACACTGCTACCTCAACCTTGTTGAGAAGGGTGCTACAGATGGAGCACCACGCGCTGAGGCTCGTGCCGTGATATGGAGGTCGGCATACCTGCCCATGGCATCGATGTTCGAGGCAGCTACAGGAACGACACTACGCGCAGGACTCCGCGTTCTTGTTCGTGTGATTGTCACCTACCATGAGATATATGGTTTCTCCTTGCAGATTGTAGACCTTGATCCCCGCTACACACTTGGCGAGGTGGAGCGTCGCCGCCGTGAGACCATCACTCGCCTGCAAAGCGAGGGAGTGTGGGATATGAACCGCGAGCTGGAGCTACCACGCCCCACACTGCGTATCGCCATCATCTCCAGCGACACGGCAGCTGGATATCAAGACTTTATGAACGAGCTGCGTCGCAGTCAATATCGCTTTACGACCACACTTTTCCGCAGCCTTATGCAGGGAGAGCTTGCCGAGGAGAGCATCATACAAGCACTTCATGAGATTGCAGACAGAGAGGATGAGTTTGATGTTGTCGCCATTATCCGAGGTGGTGGTTCTACGAGCGACCTTGCCCTGTTCGACTCCTACCTCATCGCCACGCACGTAGCACAGTTTCCGCTGCCCATCTTCTCGGGCATAGGTCACGACAAGGATGTCTCGGTTGTTGACATGGTTGCACACACCTCGCTGAAAACTCCGACAGCCGTTGCCACGATGCTTGTCGAGATGGTTGACCACGAGATGAACACAATTGACGACTACGCCAAGGAGATAGCAAACATCATCGAGAATCGTCTCCACGGCGAGGAGATGCGCATCTATGGTCTTGGAAACGACATCGCACGCCTTGCTACGGCCAACATAAATGAGCAATTCAACCGTATAGACCTCATAAAGAGTAGCATATACAGCCGAATTGAGCTTATAATGGGCGAAAAGGAGCAGTACTTGACAAACATTGAGCACACCCTGAAGAGTTACTCCATTGACAACATCCTTCGTCTCGGTTTTGCCATAGCACGCAAGCAGGATGGAGCACTCAAAAGCATCAGCGATGCCAGGATAGGCGAAGACATTGACGTCGAGCTACTTGATGGCGTGGTAGGCGCGGAGATTAGAAGTATAACACCGAAAAACTAACAACACTTGAGATATGGCTAAGAAGTCAACAAAGATAACAATCACCTACACCGGGGCGATTAAGGAGCTGGAGCAGATATTGGAGAATTTGCGCAGTGGCAAGGTGGAGATTAGCGATCTCGCCCCCACCGTGAAACGCGCCAACGACCTTGTTGCCGAGTGCCGCAGACAGCTCACCATCACAAAAGATGAGCTCGATAAGATTACCTCAACACCCTTTTAGGCTATGCTAAAAAGTGCGATACGCTGGGCTTTGAACCACATTCCACGCAGCTGGCTTCAGCGCATGGCAGGTTTTGCCGTGCCCATTATGGGTCTCGGCTATCTTGGCCACGGCAGAGAGTGCCCCATTTGTGGTGTTCACCGCCGTAAGTTTTTGCCCTACGGCTATGTTACCTCACGCGAGGATGCCCTATGTCCGCGCTGCCTGTCGCTGGAACGCCACCGCATGATATGGCTCTGGCTGAATCGTCATAGCGACCTCTTCGCCACCCATCCTCGTCTGCTTCACATTGCTCCCGAAGTTTCGCTTATGCGCCACTTCCAACAACACTACAAAGAGTGCAAAGAGCGATACGTAACCGCTGATTTGGAGTCGCCACTTGCAGATATGCACTTCGACGTACAACATATTCCGCTTGCGGAACGTTCTATAGATGTGGTGATATGCAACCACCTCCTCGAACATGTTGTCAATGACAGGCTGGCCCTCAGGGAGTTGTACCGCATCCTAAAACCTGGAGGCTGGGGTATAATGCTTGTACCCGAGGATAGGTCGCGCGCCACGACTTTTGAGGATGACACCATCACAGACCCCGATGAACGCACACGCCTCTTCGGTCAGTATGACCACCGCCGCGTGTATGGCCGTGACTACGACGAGCGACTGCGCGACGCGGGCTTTGAGGTGGAGCGTATTCCTGCCAGAAGCCTTGTTAGCGACAAGGAACACCTCCTCTACGCCATTGGCGAGGATGACCTTGTTGTAGTACACAAACCCAACGACAAAAACTAAACTGATATGAGCAATAGCATATTGGATAGATATACTAACTTTCGCAATGTTGTAGCGACAACATTTTCTGCCAACTCCGCAAGCATGGTCGATAGCGCGCTATGCTTTGCTGCGGAGCACCTTGAGAAGTTTGGTGCACTGCGCTACGACAATAGCCCCATGCTCGACCATGGCGTTGCTGTAGCACGCATCGTGGTTGAGGAGGTAGGTCTTGGCCGCAACTCGACCATCGCCGCCATCATACACGATGTTGTGCGTATAGTGTCACAGCACCACCCAGAGATGCTCAACGACATCTCTGAGGTCATAACCCGAGACTATGGCGAGGAGGTTCTGGGCATCGCCATTGCGCTGTGCAAGATTTCGGACATCAAGCTCAAGGCATCCAAGGAGCAGGCATCCGATTTCCGAGACATGATCGTATCCTACTCCGAAGATCCCCGCGTTATACTTATCAAGCTTGCTGACCGCCTTGAGGTTATGCGTTCTCTCGACCTCTTTCCGGAGAAGAAGCGCCGCAAGAAGAGCTGGGAGAGCCTCAACCTCTACGCACAGATTGCCCATAAGCTCGGTCTTTACAGCATCAAGAGCGAACTTGAGGACCTCTCGTTAAAGTATCTCGAGACCGAGGCATACAACCATATTGTCCACGAACTTAAGGAGAGCGAGGCTGAGCGCATGGCATTCATCGAGCGCTTCCTTGCCCCAATACGCACGTTGCTTGACCGCGATGGCGTCAAGTACCACATCAAGAGCCGCACCAAGTCTGTCTTTTCCATCTTCCAGAAGATGCGCAAACAGAAGGTAGGCTTCGATGGCGTATTCGACATCTTCGCCTTGCGCATCATCATCGACTGCCCCAAGGAGAGCGAGAAGCGACTCTGCTGGACGGTCTTTTCACACGTCACCGACCTCTACACACCCAACCCAGAGCGTATGCGCGACTGGATATCTATTCCAAAGTCCAATGGCTACGAGTCGCTTCACACCACCGTTTCTGCTGGTGGCGGCAAGTGGGTCGAGGTGCAGATACGTACCGAGCGCATGGACGAGGTTGCCGAGCGCGGTATCGCAGCACACTGGCGCTACAAGGGCGTAAAACAGGGTGGCATGGGTGCCGAGGAGTGGTTGCAGCGCCTGCGCACACTCCTTGAGGACACCACATCGGAGTCTATCGTACACCGCTTTGACACCAAGCAGTCAACGGGTGAGATATTCGTCTTCACACCCTCTGGTGACATACGCAAACTTCCTGAGGGCGCGACAGTTCTGGACTTCGCCTTCGACATCCACACCTCTCTTGGTGCGATATGCGTAGGCGGTAAGGTTGGAGGCCGCGTTGTACCTATCAAGGAGCCCCTACACAATGGCGACATTTGCGAGGTGCTAACACGCAAGGATCAGACTCCCAAGGCCGATTGGCTATCTATATGCGTTACACAGAAGGCACGCACACGCATACGCGCTTTCTTGCGCGAGGAGCAGCAGAAGCATGCCCGCCTAGGCAGAGAGGAGCTCGAGCGCAAACTCAAAAACTGGAAGCTCGACATCGCCATAGATGAGGCTGTTGCCTACATGTGCAAATACTTCAAGGTTCGCCGCGGAAACGATCTTTACACGCTCATTGCCGACCAGAAAGTCGATATCGCAACCATAAAGGAGGTGCTCACACGCTGGCTCTCGGGCGAGGCCGACGAGGAGCGTCGTCAGGCTGCTGCCGAGGTTGAGGAGCGCAAGGCACGCCTAAGGGAGGAGCGCGAGACCGACATTCCGCGTCGCACCGATGCCCTTGTTATCGACGAGCGCATCAACAACATAGAGTATAAACTTGGCCGTTGCTGCAACCCCATCAAGGGAGATGACATCTTTGGCTTTGTGACCATCAATACGGGCATCACCATCCACCGTAGCGACTGCCCAAATGCCCGCCGTATGCGCGAGCGCTACCCCTACCGCGTTATGGAGGCGCGCTGGAGGGACGATGCTATCGGAGCCTTCCGCATCACCGTAGCCATCACTGCCGCCGACATACCAGGTCTTGCAACGACTATTATGGATACGGCGACCAAGGAGCTTAAGCTCTCGGTGCGCGGCATCAACTATACACCTAAGGGCGACGGCATGGTTTCAGCACAGCTCACCGTTGAGGTGGCAAGCAGCAGCATTGTGGATATGCTGCTCCACTCACTTCGTCGCATCAAGGGCGTGCGCAATGCTTACAGAATTAACTAAACCCAATACTATTATGAATTTTGAAGACATCCGTTGCCCATGGGGCGACACACTCAAGACATGCGCAATCACAGTTTGCGACCTTGATGGCGTTGTACTCTACCAGAACAAGCGTTCGATAGAGGTTAATGGCGATGTACGTGACAAGTCGATGATACCCTGCCACTCGGAGCGTTCACGCCAGATTATCAACCGCCTTATCACTAATGGAGAGAATAACGCCTACACCATCGAGAAGCGTGGCATCCGCAAGCTCATCTACCAGACTCCATGGTATGAGTCGGGCGAGGTAGCGGGTCTCGTGGAGTTCTCTCTTGAGATTCCCGCCGAGATGCCCCACTACGTTAGAGAGTAATTAGTAGTGGCGTTGTCTCTATCGGTGACCACCGCCGACAACACATTATCCACCATATTGCGGCCCGCAACAATTTAAGGCCATAAAGCAAACAGCCTCGAGAGCAATAGACTTTCGAGGCTGTTTATCTTTCACGAGTTAGCAATAATCATCAATACTATCTTCTCCCGCCCAATCAAGACCTTGTGCTAAAGTAAATTGTTTACGCGCTCCTTGCTCTTCATAGAACGTACCCATACTTTCGTGAATGAATTTACCATCTTCAATATAGATTTTCGAAAGAGCATATGGCTTTATTCCTGCCTTATTCATACTAAGAACAAGAATAATATCCTTACAATCTATGTATGCCTTATCAATAGTAGTTTGTATATTAGGCACACTATCACCATAATATAATGTTGAGTTGTAATCAGCACCTATTACTAATTTAGTATAGTAGTCTGCAATAGGATTGTTTCCCATCTCTGATGG
>JAEIGA010000953.1_pt1 | contig 43396 bp, 37 predicted proteins | sample 9270691 | NCBI WGS metagenome assembly JAEIGA01 (sample SAMN17057246, study PRJNA624740) | gut metagenome | biome: biome; isolation source: fecal sample | host: Bos grunniens | place: China: Xizang | collected 2019
TCCCAAGAGGAAGTAAGAACCCTTGAAGAGTACAAGGTAGATAGGACAGAGGTGGAAGTGCAGTAATGTATGGAGCTGACTGTTACTAATCGTTCGAGGGCTTGACTAACATAGATCTGTATGAAGTTTTGAGGGAACGAAATAATATAGGGGTATAGTTCAGTTGGTAGAACGCAGGTCTCCAAAACCTGATGTCGAGGGTTCGAGTCCTTCTGCCCCTGGAAATAAAAAAGACCAGGACGAAATATCGTCTTGGTCTTTTTTCTTATTTATTCCGGGTTGCAATTATGACATGGTCGGTATCCGGATTCTTTTAAACTTTCAATATCTCTGTTTGTATATTCTTTGTTTTTCTCACTCATTTTTTTTACACTGTCGCAGTCGGGTAAATGAATCAATTTCGAATTGGTATTTAAAATATATTTATATTCACCGGAAGCTGCCGGTAATTCTTTTGTTTCTTCAATGAATTGTCCCGGTGTCCAGTCATCAGCAGGCTCTTTTTCAAACCAGTATGAATTTTGATCCGCATGCATGATGATGGTACCCTGCCGATCTGTACGATAGAGTTTTGCATTGAGGGATGCGATGCGGTCAAGCATTGCTTCTGCCGGATGTCCATATGTATTGTCTATACCACATGAGACCATAACTACTTCAGGAGAAACTGCCTGTAAGAACTCTTTTGTACTTGAAGTCGCACTGCCATGATGTCCTGCGACATAAATATCTGAATCTAATGACATATCGGATGACAGCATTTGTTTTTCGGCAGATTCCTCACAATCACCGGTTATGAGGGTACTGGTCGTTTGGTAGCTTACTTTACATGCGATGGACCGGTCGTTTTCAGATTCAGTCTCGTTTTTTCCATCATTTAGGATTTCTATTTTTGCTCCGCCGACTGTAAATGTATCACCCGTTTCAGGATGGATCATTGAGATATTACGATCTTCTATGGCATGGATAAAAGACTGATAGATCTGTGTATCACTGTAATAATCAGGACAGATCACCTGATCAACGGCTATAGTATGCAGGATACCATTCAAACCGGCAATGTGATCTTCATCATAATGTGAAGCGATCATGAGATCGATATGGTCAATTCCAAGCTCTCTGGTCAGATAGCTGACAATAAAAGAAGAATGATCACGACCGCCGCCATCATAGATCATATAGTGGTCATCCGCTTCGATCAGAAGACACAGTCCCTGCCCGACATCGATCATCTGCAATGTAAACGGAGGCGCTTTTTGGGTATCATTCTCAGAAGGTAAAGTGTTTGAAGTTTGTGCTGTCTGACCGGCACACCCACAAAAAAGCAATATCAAAATAGTAAGTAAACAGATTGTTTTTTTCATACTTAAATTATAGCATAGTCCTGAATTTGCCGGAAAAATATTTGCGATACAGATTCTATTGCGCTATAATTAATACACATATATGGCTTTGGAGGGGGAGTTATCGTGAAAAAGAAAGTAATTATCATTATAATCGCATTGGTTTTGGTATTCTTATCAAATATGGTTTCCAATTTAAAGGAAGCAGCTGCTGAAAGAGATGCAGAAGCTGCACAGGTTACTGTTACTGTTGATATGCCTGCGTAAACCGGCGCGATGCGGGAGATTAAAATATGAATCCTAGAAAGTTTGGGATTGTTTCAGGACTCGTCGTGATATTGATCGCAGTTCTGATGACCATCCTTGGGACGGTATTGCTGCCGGATTATACTTTTTTAAAGGTAATCGGCATTATTTTGGCAGCGATGGGGTTGATCCTCATTATTTATACCGTCATCAGTAATAAGAATATGAAGTATTAAATAAAGTCGGACTGTTTTACAGTTCGACTTTATCCGTTTTTTGCATCAAATTTTTTTAATAAGAATATTAGACATTTTGCATAATCCTATTTATAATTGAATTAACGAAATATTGAGAAATCGTAAGGGTTTTTTGGTTACTTTTACAGGTTTAAGTATGAATGAGGAGGTTGTTCATGAAGATTTTAGGTATTTCTCTCGGAACGAAAAACGGTAATAATGATACCATGTGCCGTGTAGCACTCGAAGAAGCAAAGAAGCTTGGTGCAGAAATTGAATTTATCCATCTGTTTGACTGGGATATCAAATACTGTACCGGTTGTGTGGCATGCTCCAGAGCGCTCGTTATGGGTAAAGGTATGGTATGCACACAGAAAGATGATTATAAGGCACTTTACGAAAAGATGATCGAAGCAGACGGTGTTCTGTTTGTAGATCCGATCTACGAATCCGGCGGAAGCGGTCTGTTCCATGTGATCACAGACCGTATGGGTCCGGGACATGATACCGGTATGATGTTAATGACAAGCGAAAAGATGAAAGCTGCGGGAAAAGAAGGACTTGATCCGAAATACTTCCGTCAGAAAGCAGTTTCATTTGTAGCAATCGGCGGTTCTGACTGGGCTGTTCGCTGCGAGACAGATCATGCAATGCTTGCCATGAGCCCGGGATGGAAAGTTGTTAACAATGAATTCTTCTCCTGGTGTAAAGATGTTATCATGCAGGATGACAAGATTGAGCGCATGAAAGAAATCGCTCGTAATCTGGTTGAAGCAGCACAGTACATCATCGATAACAATATTATGATTCCGGGATCAGAAGAAGTTGATCTTTGGAAGGGTGACGAAGGTGCTTGCCCGCATTGCCATGGTAATGCATTCTATATCTTCCCGGGCACCACGCATGTTGTATGCGAGCTTTGCGGACTTGAAGGAAGACTCAATATCGTTGACGGTGCATTTAAGTTTACCAATGATCCGAGCCTGGGTGTAAATGGTACGATCGAACATGCACATGATCTTCTGTCAGGTAAGAAGATGCATGGTGATGATATCTTTGAAAATGAAGGACGTCTGATGAATCTGTTCAAGGATCCGGAATTCAAAGCACGTAAAGAGCATTATACAGCTGTCTGTGATCCGACACCGTCACCGTCGAAAGACAAATAAACTGAAAAAACCTGCGAGCCGGGATTCCGGTTCGCAGGTTTTCTTAAATCTCCATTCATTACTTGCGATCAAATTTCTCTTCACAGTATTTGCAGCGATAGATTTCTTTTTCCGGATCGGCCAGAAGAAAGATGTGATCAAGCTCCTGTTCGATCGAAGTAATGCATCTCGGATTTTTACATTTGATGATGTTCACGACCTGATTTGGCAGTGTTAGCTTTTTCTTTTCGACTATTTTTTCATCTTTGATGATATTGACCGTAATATTATGATCGATAAATCCAAGAATGTCCAAATCCAATGTGTTGATATCGCATTCGACTTTCAGGATATCTTTTTTTCCCATCTTACTGCTTCGGGCATTCCGGATGATCGCAACCGATACATCCATTTCGTCCAGCCGCAGATCATGATAAATCTGAAGACTCATTCCGGCCTTTATATGATCCAATACATATCCTTCTCTGATTCCACTGACATTTAACATGATTTACACCTCGATTCCCAGAAGCGTTAAGATCAACGCCATTCTAACATATACGCCATATTGAGCCTGTTTAAAATAGGCTGCCCGCGGATCATCATCGATCTCAGTTGAGATCTCATTGACACGCGGAAGAGGATGAAGAATCAGCATATCATCTGGTGCCAATGTCATTTTTTCGCGATTTAATATATAGTAATCTTTCATGCGGATATAATCTTCTTCATTAAAGAAGCGTTCACGTTGAACTCTTGTCATATATAAAATATCAAGTTCCGGCATAGCCTCTTCTAAACGAACCACTTCTTCATACGGGATATTTAACTGATCCAGTACGCCTTCTCGGATATAATCCGGCAGGCGAAGCTCCGGCGGTGAGATCAGAAGAAACCGGATGCCCGGATAACGCACCAGAGCTCTGATCAGAGAGTGAACGGTACGACCGAATTTCAGATCACCACAAAGACCGATCGTCAGATTGTCTAAGCGGCCTTTCAGATTGTTTATCGTCAAAAGGTCTGTTAATGTCTGTGTCGGATGCTGATGTCCGCCATCACCCGCGTTGATCACGGGGATCGTAGCATGCAGGGATGCGACAAGCGGAGCACCTTCTTTTGGGTGACGCATTGCGCAGATATCCGCATAGCAGGAGATCACGCGGATCGTATCAGAAACACTTTCTCCCTTTGCTGCCGAAGAACTGTCAGCACTTGAAAAACCCAGAACACTTCCGCCAAGATTCAGCATAGCAGCTTCAAAGCTTAAACGGGTACGTGTACTGGGTTCATAGAAACAGGTAGCGAGTTTTTTGCCATCACAGGCATGAGCATATTTTTGCGGATGATCTTCAATGTCTTTTGCAAGAACAAGAAGATCGTCCAATTCTTCTACAGAAAAATCCATAGGACTGATCAAATGGCGCATGTCATCCTCCTTCTGTTTATTATCTCGATTCATAGTCAGAATTATCATATCTTAGGATAAGCGAAATTTCAAGAGTTCGTTACGATATGTAGTAAAATATCAAATAATGATTACTATATTTTGACATTGCACATACAATCGAATATAATAATTGCTATCTTTAACCACAATAGCTAATACAGGAGAAGTGATGGACACATACGCTAGTGTCATCGTAGATATTACACATAACAAATTGGACAGACCGTTTCAATACCGGATCCCGGATGAACTGAAAGATCAGATTCATCCCGGGGTACGTGTTGTGGTACCTTTTGGAAAAGGGAATCGCACTCAGATTGGATATGTGATCGGGCTGGACAGCAGACCTGAGATCTCGTCGGATCGGATCAAAGATATTATTTCAATCGATGAATCAGGTACATCCATCGAATCTGAGTTGATCCGCCTGGCGTTCTGGATCAGGGAGCAGTACGGCGGGACGATGAATCAGGCGCTTCGCACAGTTCTTCCGGTCAAGAAGAAGACGCAGGCAAAAGAGAAGCGATATGTTTTCCTTAATATAGATGAAGCAGAAGCACTTGATATATTGCAACAGTTTGAAAAAAAACATCAGACAGCTCGTGCCAGATTGTTATCGGCTTTACTTGAGCAAAGCCCGGTTCCTTATGATGCGGTCACCGGCAAATTGCATGTCACGGCTTCTGTGATCCGCGCTTTGGAAGAAAAACAGATTCTTCGGGTTATATCGGAACGGACCTATCGGAATCCGTTTTCCGGTTTTTCTGTTTCAGAAGTACCGGTGTCTTTGAATCAGGATCAAAAAGCGATCGTCGATCAGATCCTGACTAGAAGAAATAGTGGTGATACTTCACCAAGCTTGATTTTTGGTGTTACCGGCAGCGGAAAAACAGAAGTATACATGGCTTTGATCGAAGAAGCCATTGCCCAAGGCAAGCAATCGATCGTTTTGATTCCGGAAATCGCCCTCACGTATCAGACATTGATCCGTTTTTATGCAAGATTTGGTGATCGTGTTTCCGTGCTTCATTCCAGGATGTCACAAGGTGAACGCTTTGATCAGTATGAGCGTGCAAAGAATGGCGAGCTCGATGTCATGATCGGTCCCAGGTCCGCACTGTTCACACCTTTTTCAAACATTGGGTTTATCATTATTGACGAAGAACATGAATCCAGCTACAAAAGTGAAGGTGTCCCGCGGTATCATGCCTGTGAAACAGCGATCGAACGCGCAAAGATGCATCATGCAAATGTTGTGCTGGGGTCAGCGACGCCTTCCTTGTCATCCTATCTGAAAACACAGCAGGGGAAATGGCATCTTTATACACTGACAGATCGTGTTATGCGTCGCCCGATGCCGGCCGTTTCGGTCATTGATCTGCGAAATGAACTGCGTACAGGCAACCGTTCTGTCTTAAGCAGACGTCTCCGCGATCAGATTCAGGATCGTCTGGCAAAAAACGAGCAGATCATGCTCTTTTTAAATCGGCGCGGTTATGCCGGTTTTGTATCCTGCAGAAGCTGCGGTGATGTCATTAAATGCAGTCATTGTGATGTATCTATGACACTTCACAGGGACAAACGGCTCTATTGCCATTATTGTGGGGATTCGATGGATCTTCCAAAGGTATGTCCGTCATGCGGATCTCCTTATATCGGAACGTTTCGTGCCGGGACACAGCAGATTGAGGCAATCGTGCAAAAGGAATTCCCGAATGCCCGGATCCTCCGGATGGATGCCGACTCAACCAGAAAAAAAGACGGATATGAAAGCATTTTATCTGCCTTTTCGAACCGCGAAGCGGATATTCTGATCGGAACGCAAATGATCGTAAAAGGGCATGATTTCCCCGGTGTCACGCTGGTTGGGATTCTGGCTGCGGATCTTTCCCTGCATGTGCCGGATTACAGAGCTTCCGAGCGAACCTTCCAGCTATTAACGCAGGCATCCGGAAGAGCCGGAAGAGGAGAGGTCCCCGGTGAAGTGATCATACAGACGTATCAGCCGGATCACTACAGCATCCTGACAGCAGCCAAACAGGATTATGTTTCTTTTTATCAGCAGGAAATGATCTATCGAAAGCTGTTACATTATCCGCCGGCATGGGAGATGATGCTGATTCACATTGACAGTGAAAACGAACCGGCCGCTGACCGTATGGCTGCTTTTCTTGCACTTATGGTCAGAGAGTATTTGAAAGAAGAAAACACACGATGTTGGCAGATGATCGGTCCTTCGAACGCCGGCATTGCCAAAATAGAAGATATATTCAGAAAAGTTATCTATATCAAGCATGCAGATGCAGACACACTGACAGGACTGAAGTCTTTCCTCGAAGCAAAGATGGATGAACAGCCTGATCCTGCAGTATCGGTACAATTTGACAGGAATCCGATGTAAGCGGTCTGTTATGAAAGGAGTAACTATGGCAACCAGAACAATCCGTGTTATGGGAGATGAAATACTTACCAAACCATGCAAAGAAGTGAAGCAGATCACACCTCGCATCAAAGAGCTGATCGAGGATATGCTTGAGACCATGTATGAGGCCAATGGCGTCGGGCTTGCGGCACCGCAGGTTGGCGTTTTAAGAAGGATCGTTGTGATCGATGTGGGAACGGAAGAGCCGGAACCGCTCATCATGGTAAATCCGGTGATCCTCGAGTCGTCAGGAGAACAGACTGACGAAGAAGGATGTCTGAGCCTGCCCGGCAAATGCGGCAAGGTGACAAGACCGAATTATGTAAAAGCAGAAGCTTTTGATGAAAATATGCATGAATATGAAATCGAAGCGGAAGGACTGCTTGCCCGTTGTATCTGTCATGAGTTAGACCATTTGGACGGCCATATGTATGTCGAAAAAGTGGAAGGCGAACTTCATGATGTAGAAACAGAAGAAGAGACAGAGGAAGAAGCGTAACAGATGAAAATTGTATTTATGGGAACCCCCGATTTTTCGGTTGAAACATTAAAACAGATCATTGCGGCAGGACATGAGGTATCATTGGTCGTCACGCAGCCTGACAGACCGCGCGGACGTGGAAAGAAGCCCTCGTATTCTCCTGTTAAAGAGTTTGCGGTTGAGCATAACATCCCCTGTTTTCAGCCGGAAAAGATCAGGGACGAATCCTGTATCGAAATTCTGGAAAAAGAAAATGCAGACATCTTTGTTGTTGTGGCCTTTGGGCAGATCCTTCCCCAGCGCATTCTTGATATTCCGAAGTACGGCTGTATGAACGTACATGCTTCTTTATTACCCGCTTATCGAGGCGCTGCACCCATTCAGTGGTCTGTGATCAACGGAGATCCTGAAACAGGTGTTACCACCATGCGAATGGATGCCGGAATGGACACCGGGGATATTCTGTTACAGGAACGGATCCGGATCGCACCCGATGAAACCGGCGGGTCACTTTTTGACAAGCTGGCAGCTGCCGGCGGTGCGCTTTGTGTAAAAACACTGGAACAGATTCAGGATGGATCCATCCATCCGATCCGGCAGGATCATGAAGCTGCGACCTATACCCGGATGATCTCTAAAAAGGATGGGCAGATTGATTTTTCGCTCCCCGCCAGACAGATCGAATGTCTGATCCGCGGTATGAACCCCTGGCCCAGTGCTTATACATACATTGACCGGAAGATTCTGAAACTCTGGAATGCTGATGTCATCATTCCGAAAGAACAGTATGAACCCGGAGAAGTGTTTGATGTTACGAAAGATTCCTTTTGCGTTGCTGCCGGCAAAGATGCCCTGAAGATTTTGTCCTTGCAATTAGAAGGAAAGAAGCGAATGGATACGGCTGATTTTTTACGTGGGTTTTCACTGAAAAACGGCGATCGCCTTGGATAAGCAAAGGAGTAGATTATGTATTACGGTGGATATGGTTTTTATTGGGACTGGACCTATATTCTGGTCATTGTCGGCGCAGTGATCTGTCTTGCTGCATCCGCGCGCGTACGTTCATCATTTAATAAATACTCATCCTATCGAAGCAATTCCGGTATGACGGGAGCGCAGGCGGCAAAGCTGATCCTGCAGCGTGCCGGCATCACAGATGTATCGGTCGTTCATGTGAGCGGCTCGCTTACCGATCATTATGATTCCAGAAAGAAAGTGGTTGCCCTTTCTGACGGCGTGTATCAATCTGCATCTGTTGCAGCAGTCGGTATTGCCGCACATGAATGCGGTCATGCCATGCAGCATGCAAACGGATATGCCCCGCTCAGACTTCGCAGCTCCATGGTTCCGGTTGTAAACTTCGGTTCAAGTCTTTCCTGGCCGTTGATCATCATCGGTTTGTTAATGAACCGGTATTCCGTCGGTTTCCTGATCCTTGAGATCGGAATCGTTCTTTTTACGCTGGTTGTTATTTTCCAGCTGGTAACACTGCCGGTTGAATTTAATGCCTCCAAAAGAGCGGTCAACTTTCTGGAAAGTACGCAGATTCTGGATTCGAATGAACTTGTTTATACAAAAAAGGTGTTAAGCGCAGCAGCCATGACCTATGTTGCGGGTGCAGCAGCATCCATTTTACAGCTTTTGCGTATCCTACTCATTGCGGGAGGCAGAAGAAATTGACAGATTCAGATGTCAGAAATCTGGCGCTTAGTATTTTGATCGATGTGTTGGAAAAGGGCAGTTTTTCACACATTGCCATACAGAAAGAGCTTACCGGCAGAACAGATTTGACGGATCGGGACAAGAAGTTTGCCATGTATCTGATCCGCGGAACGATTCAGCGAAAGCTGACACTTGATCATATACTGGGACAGTTTTCCAAAACACCGCTCAAAAAAATGAAACCGGTGATCCGTACCATCTTAAGAATGAGCGTTTTCCAGATCATGTATATGGATTCCGTACCTGATCGCGCAGTATGCAATGAAGCGGTTCGTCTCACGAAAAGACGAGGGCTTTCCGGTTTGTCCGGGTTTGTGAACGGCGTTCTGCGTTCAGTGGTCAGGGGACGTGAAGAGGTCCACTGGCCGGATCGGTCAGATGATCCCAATGAGTATTTATCAATCTGGTATTCGATGCCCAAGTGGCTTGTCGAGAAATGGATCGCTGCATACGGAGAAACGAGATGCGAAGAAATGTTAAGAGCATTTCAAACAGAACGTTCCATTACCGTAAGACCGAATCCCGACAAAACAGATGCAGATCAGCTGCAGCAGGTTCTTGAAAAAGAAGGGCTTATCTGCAGACGCCTTTCAGATCCCGCCTATGCGATCGCGATCAGCGGTGTGACGGATCTAATGTCCATACCGGCTTTTCGGGATGGGTTATTCTATATTCAGGATGCTGCTTCCATGCATGTTGCTGAGTATGCCGGGGCAAAGGAAGGCGATCTTGTCTTAGATGTCTGTGGTGCTCCCGGCGGAAAGAGTATCCAGATCGCGCAGATGCTTCATGGTACAGGTGCCGTGATCACCAGAGATCTGTCAGATCGAAAAGTTGCTTTGATCCATGAAAATATTCAAAAAATGGATCTACATAATATGCAGGCAGAGGTATGGGATGCAAGAACGCCGGATCCCGGGCTTGAGAAAAAGGCCGATATTGTGATCGCGGATCTCCCCTGTTCCGGATTGGGTGTCACCGGAAGAAAAGCAGAGATCCGATATCGGATCACACAGGACGATATCGATGCACTGGTTTCGTTGCAGCAAAAGATTCTTACCGTTGTGTCGGAGTATGTAAAACCGGGAGGGGCCCTGTTATATTCCACATGTACTGTGATTCCGGAAGAAAATGAGGGAAATGCAAACTGGTTTTCTGACACACATCCCGGATTCAAGCCTGTCATGCAGAAACAATATTTTCCAAGCGATGAAACAGATGGCTTTTTCATCGCAAAATGGGAGCGTAAATGAGCTTACCTGATATCAAGTCAATGACAATTGAAGAGCTGTCTGAACTGATGGATTCATTTGGCGAAAAACCATTTCGTGCATCACAGATCTTTTCCTGGCTTCACGAAAAAGGTGTTTCGTCCGTCTCAGATATGACCAACCTTTCAAAAGCACTAAGACAGCGTTTGGAACAGGAGACGGAATTCGTTTCCCTGAAAAAAGTGACGATGCAGGAATCCGCTTTGGACGGGACCCGAAAATATCTGTTTGCCTTATCAGACGGAAATTGTATTGAAAGTGTTCTGATGCGTTACCATCACGGCAATTCTGTCTGTATTTCCTCGCAGGTGGGATGTAATATGGGATGCTCGTTTTGCGCCTCCACGATCGGCGGCAAGAAGCGGGATCTGTTGGCTTCGGAAATGCTCGATCAGATCTACAGGATCAGTGAAGATATCGGTGAACGGGTATCAAATGTTGTTGTCATGGGAACCGGTGAACCGTTGGATAATTATGATAATCTGATCCGTTTTATCCGTCTGATCACGGATCCTTCCGGAAAAAACATCAGCCAGCGGAACATTACGGTTTCCACCTGTGGACTTGTCCCGCAGATCGGGCGGTTGGCCGAAGAAAACCTTGCGATCACATTGGCATTATCCCTTCATGCACCCACGCAGGAACTTCGGGAAAGTATCATGCCGATCGCAAGAAAGTATCATCTGACAGATGTTCTGAATGCATGTGATACATATTTCCGAAAAACCGGCAGGCGTGTGACGATCGAATACAGCCTCATTCACGGTATCAATGATGATGCCGTTTCTGCAGAACGATTGGCGTCTTTGCCGGGCATGAAAAAGTGTCATATTAACTTGATTCCCGTCAATCCGGTAAGGGAAAATTCGTGTCAATCACCATCCCGCAAGCAGGTTATGGCATTTAAAAATATTCTTGAAAATTACGGGATTAATGTTACTATTAGAAGAGAAATGGGCCGGGATATCGATGGGGCCTGTGGACAGTTGCGTAGAAGATTCGCAGAAGATAGGAGCTTGTCAACATGAAGATATCGTCTTTGACAGATATCGGCGTACAACGCGAAATGAATCAGGATTACTTCTATACATCGGAAGAAGCAGTAGGTCCTCTTCCGAACCTTTTTATGGTCGCAGATGGTATGGGAGGACATAAGGCCGGGGAATTTGCATCCAGGAGTGCAATAGAGTGGATCGTCCGGTCCATTCAGTCAGCATTGGGAAATGACCCGGAAAAGATTCTTGATGAAGCGATCAACGAAGCCAGTACGCGTATATTAAAATACGCCCGTTCGCATTCTGAAATGAAAGGCATGGGCACTACAGTCGTAGCAGCCACATTGCTCGATGATGAATTGCTGGTTGCGAATGTCGGTGACAGCAGATTATATGTTTTGGACCAGACATTACATCAGATTTCCCAGGATCATTCCCTGGTTCAGGAAATGGTTCGCTTGGGTGAGATGGATCCCGAAACGGCAAAGCATCATCCGGATAAGAATATTATCACAAGGGCAGTTGGCGTCACGGAAACCGTCAGCGTTGATTTTTTCCGTATTGACCGGGAATCGATCCGTTCAGTCCTTTTATGCTCGGACGGATTGACCAATATGGTAGAAGACGCAGAAATAGAACACCTCTTAAAAGATGACAGTCTGTCCGTCAGCCGGAAGGTTAAGCAGCTTGTCAGCCAGGCAAATGCTGCAGGCGGAAGAGATAATATTACAGTAGTCCTCATTGAGAATGATCCAAACAGCGAGGTATCTGAATCATGTTAGAAAATGGAACGTTAGTAGCAGAACGTTATGAGATCATAGAAAAAATCGGCATAGGCGGCATGGCGAATGTCTATAAAGCACAGGACATTAAGCTGAGCCGTACCGTTGCAGTCAAGGTTCTGAAGGAAGAGTTCAGCGAAGATATGACCTTCGTGAACAAATTCCGTACAGAAGCACAGTCTGCTGCCGGTCTGGAACATCCGAATATTGTAAATGTGTATGATGTAGGCAGCGAAAATGGCTTCTATTATATCGTTATGGAATATGTTGAAGGCATTACGCTCAAAGACTATATCAAGAAAAAAGGACATTTGAGCTATAAAGAAGCCCTCAGTATTACCATTCAGGTTGGCAGAGGACTGCAGGCTGCGCATGAAAAAAACATTATTCACCGGGATGTCAAGCCGCAGAATATCATCATTTCTACTGACGGAAAAGTAAAAGTGACGGATTTCGGTATTGCGCGTGCTGCGACATCTAATACGATTCATTCGGATGTGATGGGTTCTGTCCATTACGCATCGCCTGAACAGGCCAGAAACGGATACGTCAGCAATCGCAGTGATATCTATTCGCTTGGTATCGTAATGTATGAGATGGTAACAGGGCGCGTGCCTTACGATGGGGACAGCACTGTACAGATCGCGATTCAGCATCTTCAGGATGAAATGGTTCCACCCAGTGAATATGTAGATGATCTTCCGATCAGTCTTGAAAAGATCATCATGAAATGTACGCAAAAGAGTCCTGACAGAAGATATGAATCGATGGAAAACCTTCTTTTGGACCTGCGTAAAGCACTGATCAATCCGAATGAGGATTTTGTTACGTATGCACCGGTTGGCAACGAAACCCGTATTATCAGTGAAGATGAACTGAAGCAGATCCAGGATCGATCGGAGGACAGTTCCGAACCGGTATATTATACTGATACCAGCAAGGATGTTGTTGAAAAACGGAAGAAAAACGGCCGCAATAACAAGGGTGACCGGACAGAAAAGACCGTTACGATCCTCGGAATCATTGCAGCGATCGTTATTGTTGTCATCGTCATTCTTCTTTTAGGAAATGTATTTGGCTGGTTCCATTTCGGATCTGAGCCAAAGCAGGAGACTCCTGTGATCTCTGTGATCTCTGAAGAACCTGAAGAGAAAGAAGAAACGATCACGCTTGAGGATCTGAGCGGCATGAGCTTTTCTGATGCAGAAAAGAAGCTTTCCGATGCCGGCCTTGTGTTGAAAGAGAACGGTACAAAGTCATCTGATGAATATGATGAAGGCGAGATCATCGAACAGGATCCGAAAGCGGGTACCAAGCTGAAAAAAGGTGATACGGTCTCCGTTATCGTAAGTACCGGCGAGGCAAAAGAACAGGTTACTGTTCCTGATGTGAAGGGCATTGATGAAGAATCCGCCGTTTCACATCTTGAAAGCCGCGGTTTCAAAGTCAATAAAGAGTATTCCTACAGTGATACAGTCGGTTCCGGAGAGGTCTTTGCACAGGATCCGAAGGCAAATACAAAGGCAGGAAAAGGAGATACGGTAACCATTCAGATCAGCCAGGGCGGTGAACGTGTTCAGGTTCCGAATGTGAAAGGAAGCTCTCTGGCAGACGCGAAGTCCGCATTATCATCTGCCGGACTGAAATACAATGAAAGTGAAGAATACAGCGATTCTGTTTCTGAAGGCAACATCATCAGCCAAAGCGTGGCTGCAGGGGAATATGTGACAAGAGGAAGCTCTGTCACGATCGTCGTAAGCAAAGGTCCGGAGTCAAAGAAGTATTCCTATCAGGGCAAAGTAGAAGCACCCGACAATATGAGTGTTGAAAAAGCAGAGATCGCGCTCTATCAATCTGGAAAAGATGATCCGATCAAGGAATACACTGTAACGACATTCCCATATCCGTTTTTTGTAAACGGGATCGAGGGTTCCGGAGACGGTACGCTTGTGATCACATGGTACTATAAAGATGATTCTGGAAATATTCAGACGACTGTCGATGAGCAGCCTGTCAAATTTACCCAAAAATAATCAGGGGTGTGAATGAAACAGGGAAAAATATTGAAAGGTGTAGCCGGATTCTACTACGTTCATGTGGCAGAATCCGGTATCTATGAGTGCAAAGCAAAAGGAATATTTCGTCTGGAAAACCAGAAGCCGCTTGTCGGCGATAATGTCATGATCGATGTGCTGAGCGAATCTGACATGGAAGGGAATATTACAAAGATCCTTCCGCGCAAATCAGAACTGCTTCGTCCGGCTGTCGCAAATGTCGATCAGGTTCTGCTGGTTTTTGCCGTCACAAAGCCGAAGCCGAACATCAACCTGCTGGATCGTATGCTGGTACGCATGGAGCGGGATGATATCCCAAGTGTCATCTGCTTTAACAAATGCGATCTGGCAAAGGAAGAGGATATCGAGAGGCTGCGGCAGATTTATGACAAAACAGATTATCCGGTTCGTTTTATCACAACAAAAAGCGAAGCTGATGTTGATCAGATCAGAGATTTGCTTTCCGGCAAAACCACAGCATTCGCCGGTCCTTCCGGTGTCGGCAAATCAACGCTGATCAACCAGTTGTCATCTGAAATACAGATGGAAACAGGCGAGATCAGCAAGAAGATCGGGCGAGGCAAACACACCACACGCCATGCGCAGCTGATTTCATTGGATGATCATTCCTATCTTGTTGATACACCCGGATTTACATCATTAACAATCGAAGATTTTGAAATAGAAGAGCTGGCACATTGTTTCCCGGAGTTTTCTTCGTTTGAACCACAATGTCGTTTTCGTGGCTGCAGTCATTTGAGTGAACCTGATTGTGCGGTCCGGACAGCTTTGGACGAAGGTCTGATCAGTCAGTCAAGATACTTGAGTTACAGCCTGCTTTACAAGGAATTGACTGAGAAGGATAAATATAAATAATAAGGAGAGTCACATGAATTACCTTGCACCATCGTTACTGGCTTCTGATTTTTCTGAGCTGGGAAATGAAGTAAAACGGATCGATCAGGCAGGAGCGCAGTATGTTCATATTGATGTAATGGACGGTATGTTTGTCCCCAGTCTGTCTTTCGGTCTTCCGGAAATCCGCTCCCTCAGAAAGCACACGGACAGGATTTTTGATGTACATCTGATGATCGAGGAGCCGGTTCGATATATTGATGATTTTGTTGATGCCGGTGCAGATATCATTACTGTTCACGCAGAAAGCTGCAAGCATCTTGACCGCACACTGATGGCGATCAAAGATACCGGCAGGAAAGCAGGGGTAGCATTGAATCCCGCCACATCCCTTCATGTCCTTGATCATGTTTTGCCAATCTGTGATATGGTACTTCTTATGAGTGTTAATCCCGGATTTGGCGGGCAGAAATATATTCCGTATGTGACAGAAAAGATCCGCACATTACGGAAAATGATTGAAGACAGTGGTTGTCAGATCGATCTGGAAGTGGACGGCGGCGTTACACTTGATAATGTCAAAGAGGTTCTGGATGCCGGAGCAAATGTGATCGTTGCCGGCTCTGCTGTATTCCGTGGAGATGCTTCTGATAACACACGTCGATTCTTAGAGATCCTGAACGGATAAGATGTGAGGCATTGCATGGGTGAAATACTGATCATAACAGGCGGTCCGATACAGGAAGCTTTTGCGCAGTCGTATATTTCACAAGGGAACTGGGATCTTGTGATCGCTGCAGACAAAGGACTGGAATTATGTCATTCCTGTATGATCGTACCGGATCTGATTTTGGGTGACTTTGATTCATCTGATCAAGAGATCCTTAGCTATTATCAATCACATTATCCGGATCGGATCCGCCGTTATCCTTCCAGGAAGAATGAAACAGATACCGAGCTCGCGCTCAACGAAGCTTTTTTATATCCCGATAAGGAGATCCATATCTTAGGTGCGCTCGGCGGCAGGATCGATCATATGCTGGCCAATATCAGTCTTTTACAGATTGCCGTTGACAAAAAACGGATCTGTTATTTGATCGATGAATCTGCCAGGTTATTCATGACAGATCACCCGGTCGTAATACAGAAAGATCATCTGTCAAAAGACCTGGTCTCCATTCTTGCTTATGGGACAGATGTCACCGGTCTGACACTCGAAGGCTTTGCTTACGATACAAAAGATCTTACACTTCCGGCAGCCGGAAGCAGGGGGATCAGCAATTATCTTGTATCTGACGAAGGAAAGATTTCTTTCACAAGCGGAACTGTACTTGTGATCGAAACATTAGAATATTAAATACCGAAAGGAGCTGCTACAAAATGAAACTTGGTATTGTCGGTCTGCCGAATGTCGGCAAAAGCACATTGTTCAATTCGCTTACTAAGGCAGGCGCAGAATCAGCAAACTATCCGTTTTGCACCATCGATCCGAATATCGGCGTTGTTACCGTTCCTGATGAACGCTTAAAACTGCTCGGCGATATGTACCATTCCAAAAAAGTTACCCCTGCAGTCATTGAATTTGTTGACATCGCAGGTCTTGTTAAGGGCGCCAGCAAGGGCGAAGGTCTCGGGAATCAGTTTCTGGCAAACATTCGTGAGGTTGATGCGATCGTTCATGTAGTCCGCTGTTTCGAGGACACGAATGTGGTACATGTCGACGGAAGCGTTGATCCTGCAAGAGATATTGAAACGATCAATCTTGAACTGATCTTTTCTGACATTGAAATTCTTGAACGACGCATTGCCAAGGGCAGCAGAGCTGCAAGAAATGACAAATCGATCGCAAAAGACGTTGCACTTTCCCAGAAGATCAAGGATCATCTTGAAGAAGGAAATCTTGCAAAGACGTTTGATATCGGAGAGGACGATGATGATATCAAATGGTTCCATTCCCTGAATCTGCTTACTGCCAAGCCTGTGATCTATGCAGCAAATGTTTCTGAGGACGATCTTGCAGATGATGGTGCATCGAATCCGTATGTTGCTTCTGTCAGAGATCTGGCTGATAAGGAAGGATCCGGCGTGTTCGTGATCTGTGCTAAGATCGAAGAGGAAATGTCTGAGCTTGACGATGACGAAAAGGCAATGTTTTTAGAAGAGCTTGGAATCCAGCAGTCCGGCTTGGATAAACTGATTCGTGCCAGCTATGATCTGTTGGGACTGATGAGTTTCCTGACAGCAGGAGAAGATGAAACCCGTGCCTGGACCATTAAGAAGGGTACGCTTGCACCTCAGGCCGCCGGCAAGATCCATACTGATTTTGAACGTGGATTTATCCGCGCAGAGGTTGTCAATTATAAAGATCTGCTTGAATGCGGCAGTCTTGCGGCAGCAAGGGAAAAAGGTCTGGTAGGCGTGGAAGGCAAAGAATATGTAGTCCGGGATGGAGATGTCATCCTGTTCCGTTTTAATGTTTAGGAGGAAGCAACGATGAAATGTCCATACTGCGGAAGTACCAATACTCGCGTAATCGATTCCCGTCCGGTAGATGAAAATTCATCCATCCGAAGAAGACGTATGTGTGATCAGTGTGAAAAACGATTCACAACCTATGAGAAAGTAGAGACCATTCCACTTATCATCGTCAAAAAGGATAATACGAGAGAACAGTATGACCGTTCCAAAATTGAAGCAGGTATTCTTCGAGCATGTCACAAAAGACCGGTTTCTGCCGATCAGATCACAGAACTGATCGATGCAGTCGAAACAGAAATCTTTAACATGGAAGAGAAGGAGATCCCGAGCAGCGTGATCGGAGAGCTTTTGATCGACAGATTAAAAGATCTTGATGCTGTAGCATATGTGCGGTTTGCGTCTGTTTACAGAGAATTCAAGGATGTCAACACATTTGTCAATGAGCTGAAAAAAATGCTTGATAAAGACAGCAAATAACGAAGCGGAGGTCGTATGCTGAAATTTAAGAATCTGTATCCGGATCTGTATATGAGTTCTGCCTACCGCATTGATTATGAACAGTTGTATCAGGACGGGTATCGCGGGATCATTTTTGATATCGACAATACCCTTGTGACGCATGGTGCGCCGGCAAACAAAAGAGCGATCCGCCTGTTTTCTCATTTGAGTGAACTCGGTTTTTACTGTTGCCTGATCTCAAACAATCAGGAAGAACGTGTCAAAATGTTCAGTGACGAAGTGGAGACCTTTTATATCTATAACGCACATAAACCCAATCCGGAGAATTATAAAAAAGCCATGCTGATGATGGGGACGGATCGGTCTTCCACAGTATTTATCGGAGATCAGATCTTTACGGATATCTGGGGCGCAAACCGGGCCGGCATCTTCAACATTATGGTAAAGAAAATCTACTGGAAAGAGGAAATACAGATCGTTTTCAAGCGTTTTCTGGAATTTTTTGTTTTACTTGCATATCGTTTTTCGAAACGCAGGAGGGACAGTTTGAATCTGATATCACACTATACGAGAGGACGGAGGAACTAAATGAAGATTGTTATCGCGAATGACCATGCTGCTGTAACCATGAAAAAAGAGGTTTGTGAATATCTGACCGGATTGGGCCATGATGTGATCAATATCGGGATTGACCGGGAAGAACGCTGTAATTATCCTGATTATGCCGAAGAAGCGGCAGGGTATATCACATCGGGAAAAGCAGATCTTGGTGTATTGATCTGCGGAACAGGCGCAGGCATGGCGATCGCTGCCAATAAAGTAAAAGGCATTCGTGCCGTCGTCTGCTCTGAGCCTGTAACAGCACGTCTGGCAAGAGAGCATAACCATGCCAATATCATCACGTTCGGCGCACGTGTGATCGGATATGAAATGGCAACAGCGATACTGGATGCCTATCTGAATGCAGAAGAATTGGGCGGACGTCATGAGGAAAGAGTAAATTTAATTACACAAATCGAAGAGAGAGGTTGAAATATTTCGTTCTATCATATAGAATAGAGAAGATGTATCGCGGAAAAAACCCATTAAGGAGGAGTTTTTATGATAGCAGCAGGTGAATTCAGAAACGGCATGACACTTGAGATTGACAACAACATTTATCAGGTAATCGAGTTTCAGCATGTAAAACCGGGTAAGGGTGCAGCATTTGTTCGTACCAAGCTGAAAAATATTGTAAACGGTGGTGTGGTAGAAAAAACATTCCGCCCGACAGAAAAGTGTGAACAGGCGCATATCGACCGTTCTGATAAACAGTATCTCTATAATGATGGTGATCTGTACTATTTCATGGACGCTGAGAACTATGATCAGGTTGCACTGAATAAAGATGATATCGGCGATTCCCTGAAGTTTGTAAAAGAGAATGAGATGGTTAAGATGTGTTCTTACAAGGGTAACATCTTTGCAGTTGAGCCGCCTCTGTTTGTAGAGCTTGAGATCACAGAGACAGAGCCTGGCTTCAAGGGCGATACCGCAACAGGCGCAACAAAGCCGGCGACCGTTGAAACAGGTGCAGTGGTAAACGTACCGCTGTTTGTTGAGACCGGTGATGTGATCAAGATCGATACACGTACAGGCGAGTATCTTTCACGTGTATAAACCATTTATATCAGTTATTAAAAAAGCATTCTGCCTCATTTTTGGCAGAATGCTTTTTCGTTATAACGGGAGAAATTCCGGTATTCTGTTTTTGAACAGGCAATAATAATCGAATCCGCATTCCCGCAGCAGCCCCGGGAGCTGTTCAAATCCAAATCCGACATTTTCATATCTGTGCGCATCAGATCCGATCGTGAGGATCTCACCGCCGAGTTCGCGGTATCGTTTGATGATCGGCAGCGCCGGATGCGGATGAGAGAGGCCATAGGACAAACCGGCTGTATTAACCTCAATTCCCTTTCCTCTGGCAATCAGTTCTTTTAAGATTTCATCAAAGAGATCCATGTAATCCATCGGATCATACGGATGGTTGTCATCTATGCCATATCGGACAACATAATCCAGATGTCCATATATATCAAATCCGTCCCAACCGCGGATATTCTCCAGGATGGATTCGAAATATTCTTCATATGCGCTCTTAACAGAGCGGCCTTCAAAATACTCCGGATAATACGGATCCTTTCCGTGTACCATATGCGAAGATCCGATCACAAAATCATAATCATATGTATCCGTGATCCTTCTGTAATCTTCTTCAATACCTTCAGCAAGCCCAAGCTCAATCCCGTATAGGATCCTGATCTCTTCCGAATGACTGCACAGATTGCGGATGGTCTTATCATATTGTTCCAGATCCAGCAGAAAAAGAGAGGGATCTTCCGGATAAACCAAATCCAAATGGTCTGTGATCGTGATGCCGGGCAGATTCTGTTTTTGGGCCTGCTTTATAATATCCGGGATTTCTGTATCACAATCCCCTGAAAAACATGTATGTATATGAGAATCCCAAATCATCATGCACAACTCCTCTGATCAAAAAGAATTACTATGAAACCAGTATATTTGATTGCTCTGAACTTGTCAAAATACGTAGATTCCCTTGCTTTCTAGGTTTTAATCATATAAAATAGAGGGGTCTAGGATTTAGTACGATCACGTTCTTCGAAGGACTGGTTTAATCAACATAAACAGGCGGATCCGGTGCCTGCATCGAATCCGCTTTACAATTTTTTGGTTACTGTTGTTATATTTTTTTACAAGGAGGAAGAGAAAATGTTAAACAAGCTTACAGTCGATGATATTCAGGTACAGGGAAAGCGCGTGCTTTGCAGATGCGACTTTAATGTTCCGTTAAAAGATGGTGTGATCACAGATGAGAACCGTCTTGTTGCCGCATTACCTACGATTAATAAGCTGATCAGTGAAGGTGGTAAAGTCATTCTTTGCTCACATCTTGGTAAGCCGAAAGGGGAACCGAAACCGGAACTGTCCCTTGCACCGGTTGCTGTTCGACTGAGCGAACTGCTTGGTAAGGAAGTAAAATTTGCTGCTGATGATACTGTTGTTGGCGAAAATGCAAAAGCGGCCATCGCAGAAATGAAAGACGGTGATGTGATCCTGCTTGAGAACACACGTTACCGGATCGAAGAGACCAAGAACGGCGAAGCATTCAGCCAGGAGCTTGCCTCTATCTGTGATGTTTTTGTAAATGACGCATTTGGAACAGCTCACCGTGCACATTGTTCTAATGTCGGTGTTGCTGCACTTGCACCGGTTGCTGCTGTCGGTTATCTGATGAATAAAGAGATCGATTTCCTTGGCAACGCTGTTAACAATCCGGTTCGTCCGTTTGTCGCGATCCTCGGCGGTGCAAAAGTAGCTGATAAGCTCAATGTTATTTCAAACCTCCTTGAGAAATGTGATACTCTGATCATCGGCGGTGGTATGGCGTATACCTTCCTGAAAGCAAAAGGTTATGAGATCGGAACATCTCTTGTTGACGATGAAAAGGTTGATTATTGCAAAGAAATGATGGCAAAAGCAGAGCAGCTTGGTAAGAATCTGCTTCTTCCGATCGATACTGTCGTAACAGACAGCTTCCCGAACCCGATCGATGCAGAGATTCCGGTTTCTACTGTTGATTCTGACAGCATCCCGGCTGATAAAATGGGTATGGACATCGGTGAGAAGACACAGAAACTGTTTGCTGACGCTGTCAAAACGGCTAAAACAGTTGTTTGGAACGGACCGATGGGCGTATTTGAAAACCCGATCCTTGCAAAAGGTACGATCGCAGTTGCAAAAGCACTTGCTGAAACAGATGCTACGACGATCATCGGCGGCGGTGATTCCGCAGCTGCTGTAAACCAGCTTGGCTTCGGCGATAAGATGACACATATCTCCACAGGCGGCGGTGCTTCTCTGGAATTCCTGGAGGGAAAAGAACTTCCGGGTATCGTTGCTGCAAATGATAAATAGTATTCACTAACGGGATATTTTTCAAAAGGAGATTATAAATGGCAAGAAGAATGATTATAGCAGGAAACTGGAAGATGAATAAGACCCCAAGCGAAGCGGTTGCATTGATCAAAGAACTGATCCCGCTTGTGAAAAACGATGCTGTAGATGTCGTTTTCTGTGTGCCTGCGATCGATATCATCCCGGCTGTTGAGGCTGTAAAAGGAACAAATATCAAAATCGGTGCTGAGAATATGTATTTCGAAGAGAGTGGTGCCTATACAGGCGAGATCGCGCCGAATATGCTGGTTGATGCAGGTGTTTCCCACGTGATCCTTGGACATTCAGAGCGCAGAGGATACTTCGGCGAGACTGATCTTGATATTAATAAAAAGGTGAAAAAGGCATTTGAACATGATCTTACTCCGATCATTTGCTGTGGAGAGTCTCTTGAGCAGCGTGAACAGGGCATTACGATCGACTGGATCCGTCAGCAGATCAAGATCGCATTCCTTGACATTGCTGCAGATCAGGCAAAGGCAGCAGTGATCGCATATGAACCGATCTGGGCGATCGGCACAGGTAAGACTGCTACGTCCGATCAGGCACAGGAAGTCTGCGGCGCGATCCGTGACTGCATCCGTGAGATTTATGACGAAGCAACTGCAGATGCGATCCGCATTCAGTATGGCGGTTCTGTCAATGCCAAAACAGCACCTGACCTGTTTGCAAAACCGGATATTGACGGCGGACTTGTAGGTGGCGCATCCCTGAAAGCTGAATTTGGAGATATCGTAAATTATGAGTAAAAAACCAACTGTTTTAATGATTTTGGACGGCTTCGGCTTAAATGACAATCCGGAAGCAAACGCGGTCTATACAGCAAACACACCAAATATCGATTCTCTTATGAATAACTATCCGTTTGTAAAAGGAAATGCCAGCGGCCTTGCCGTTGGCCTTCCTGACGGACAGATGGGCAATTCCGAGGTCGGTCATATGAACATGGGTGCCGGCCGTGTCGTTTACCAGGAACTGACAAGAATCACAAAAGAGATCGAAGACGGTGATTTTTTCCGCAACGAAGAGCTGCTTGCAGCTATCAATAATGTCAAGGAAAAAGGATCTGCACTGCATTTATACGGATTGCTTTCTGACGGCGGTGTACACAGCCACAATACCCATCTATACGGATTGCTCGAACTGGCAAAGCGTGAAGGTCTTGAAAAGGTATTTGTCCATTGCTTTATGGACGGCCGGGACACTGCTCCGACATCCGGAATCGAATATGTCAAAGAACTTGTAGATGAGATCGCTAAGATCGGTGTCGGAAAGATCGCTTCGATCTCCGGACGTTATTATGCAATGGATCGTGATAACAGATGGGACCGGATCGAGAAGGCATATGTCGCATTGACGAAAGGTGAAGGAAATAAGGCTTCGGATCCTGTCGATGCGATGCAGCAGTCCTATGATGATGGCGTTACCGATGAATTTGTCATACCTGTCATTATAGAAGAAGACGGAAAACCTGTCGCTACGATTCAGGATGGAGATTCTGTGATCTTCTTTAATTTCCGCCCGGATCGTGCCCGCCAGATCACAAGAGTGTTCTGCGCCGATGATTTTGACGGATTTGAACGCGGACCGCGTAAAGATGTCTTTTATGTATGCTTTACGGAATACGATGTTACGATTCCGAACAAGCTGATCGCTTTCAAGAAAGTGGAACTGCACAACACATTCGGTGAGTTTCTTGCGCAAAACGGTCTTCGTCAGGCAAGAATCGCTGAGACAGAAAAATATGCGCATGTCACATTTTTCTTTAACGGCGGCGTAGAAGAACCAAATCCTGGAGAGGATCGGATCCTCGTACATTCTCCAAAAGTTGCCACATATGATCTGCAGCCAGAAATGAGTGCTCCTGAAGTATGTGACAGACTTGTTGAAGCGATCCATTCCGGGAACTATGATGTGATCATCATCAATTTTGCAAATCCGGACATGGTTGGACACACAGGTGTGATGGAGGCGGCCGTAAAAGCGGTTGAAACGGTTGATACCTGTGTTGGCCGTGCAGTGGAAGCTTTGCTTGAGGAAGACGGTCAGATGTTCCTTTGTGCCGATCACGGCAACTGCGAGCAGGAAATTGATTATAATACCGGCGAGAGCTTTACGGCACACACCACCAATCCGGTTCCGTTTATCCTGATCAATTATGATCCGGCATACACTTTGGCGGAAGATGGAAGACTTGCTGATATCGTTCCGACACTGATCGAGATGATGGGAATGGAACAGCCTGAGGAAATGACAGGTCATTCCCTTCTGATCCGCAAATAAATGATTTCAAATTGTAATTAAATCTATACAGAAAGAGGTAACGACATGCAGGAATACACTCCGGTGAAAGAAGGAAAAGTAAGAGAGATCTATGATGTAGGAGATGCCTTGATCATGGTCGCGACTGACCGCATCTCTGCATTTGATGTGATCCTGAAGAACAAAATAGTAGACAAAGGCGCTGTTTTAACGCAAATGTCGCGCTTCTGGTTTGATTTTACAAAAGATCTGATTCCGAACCATATGATCTCCACCAGTACAGATGACATGCCGGAATTCTTTCGTCAGGAGCGCTTTCAGGGGAAAAGCATGCTCTGCAGAAAGCTTTCCATGCTTCCGATCGAATGCATTGTACGCGGATATATCACCGGAAGCGGCTGGGCAAGCTATCAGAAGGACGGCACGGTATGCGGGATCCGTCTCCCGGAAGGATTAAAAGAATCACAAAAACTGCCGGAACCGATCTATACCCCCTCTACCAAAGCTGAGATCGGCGATCATGATGAGAATATTTCTTACGAGAAAAGCATTGAAGTACTTGAAAAAGCATATCCGGGACATGGAGAAGCGTATGCTGCAACCATCCGCGATATGACACTTGCAATCTATAACAGATGTGCGGAATATGCTCTCTCAAAAGGCATCATCATCGCAGATACCAAACTTGAATTCGGATTGAATGAAAACGGTGAGATTGTTCTCGGCGATGAGATGCTGACGCCTGACAGTTCCCGTTTCTGGCCGCTTGAAGGATATGAAGAGGGTAAGAGTCAGCCTTCTTATGACAAACAATTTGTCAGAGACTGGCTGAAAGCAAATCCGGACAGTGACTATAATCTGCCGCAGGATGTGATTGACCGCACAATTGAAAAATACAAAGAGGCTTTCGAACTGTTGACCGGTAAGCCGTTTTCGATTGATGCCTGCTAATCTATAGACGAGAGGAGACTTATCATATGGGAACAGACCGTTATACAAGCCCGCTTTCCCAGCGTTATTCCAGTCCTGAGATGCAGTATATTTTTTCACAGGACATGAAATTCAGAACCTGGAGACGTCTCTGGATCGCTCTTGCTGAGACAGAACGCGAGTTGGGACTGGATATTACGCAGGAACAGATTGATGAATTAAAAGCATTCAAGGATGATATCAATTATGATGTGGCCGTTGCCCGCGAAAAGATCGTTCGTCATGATGTCATGTCACATGTACATGCATATGGCGTACAGTGTCCAAAAGCAAAAGGAATCATTCATCTTGGCGCGACGTCCTGTTATGTAGGAGACAATACGGATATCATTTTGATGAAAGAAGCACTGATCCTTGTGCGGAAAAAACTGCTTAGCGTACTCAACGAGCTGGCTTCTTTTGCAGATGAATACAAATCTCTGCCAACGCTTGGTTTTACACATTTCCAGCCGGCACAGCCGACTACGATCGGCAAACGCGCTACCCTTTGGATGCAGGAATTCATGATCGATCTGGAGGATCTCGAATATGTTCTTGGTTCCTTGAAGCTTCTTGGGTCAAAAGGTACGACCGGCACACAGGCAAGCTTTCTGGAATTATTTGACGGAGATCATTCCAAGGTAGAACAGATTGATGGAAAGATCGCTGAAAAAATGGGATTTTCCGGCTGCTATCCGGTATCCGGACAGACCTATTCCAGAAAAGTTGACACAAGGGTTCTGAACATCCTTGCCGGAATTGCCGCAAGTGCGCACAAGATGTCCAATGACATCCGCCTGCTTCAGCATCTGAAAGAAGTAGAAGAGCCATTCGAGAAAACACAGATCGGTTCTTCCGCCATGGCGTATAAGAGAAATCCGATGAGAAGCGAGCGGATCGCATCACTTTCAAGATATGTTATGGTAGATGCGATGAATCCGGCGATCACCTCTGCCACACAGTGGTTTGAAAGAACGCTTGATGATTCCGCAAACAAAAGACTTTCTGTACCCGAAGCATTTTTGGCGATCGACGGTGTACTGGATCTTTGCTTAAACGTCGTTGACGGACTCGTTGTCTATGATAAGGTGGTTGAGAAGCATCTGATGGCAGAATTGCCTTTTATGGCCACGGAAAATATTATGATGGATGCTGTTAAGAAAGGCGGCGACAGACAGGAGCTTCATGAAAGGATCCGCGAATTGTCCATGCAGGCTGGCGAGAATGTCAAAAAACGCGGCCTGGACAACAACCTTCTCGAGCTCATTGCAGCCGATGAAAGCTTTGGATTAAGCTTAGAAGAACTAAAGGCAACCATGAAGCCGGAACGTTATATCGGAAGAGCACCGGAACAGGTGGAAGCATTTCTGAAAAATGTTGTACAGCCTGTACTTGATGCAAATAAAGACGAACTTGGCGTAAAAGCTGAAATCAATGTATAATCACGAAAGACCGATGAAATAATCATCGGTCTTTTTTTGAGAAACAAAAAAGCCGTATCAGCTGATACGACTTAAATGCAGGAAGAGGGACTTGAACCCTCATGAGCGCAATGCTCACACGGACCTGAACCGTGCGCGTCTGCCAATTCCGCCATTCCTGCGAAACAGAACGATGTTATAATACCCGATTCGTTTTTATAAGTCAAGCTTTTTTTTCAAAAAATAAAAAAACGGGTTATTGACAATAAAGTATCTTTTTGCTATTATATTCAAGTCGTCGATACGGAGGACATGCGGAAGTGTCGGAATTGGCAGACGAGCAAGACTAAGGATCTTGTGTGTGCAAACACGTGTGGGTTCAAGTCCCATCTTCCGCAGGTAAAGGTCTCAGGAGTATGTACAGCATGCTTCTGGGACTTTTTTATTTCTAAAAAAGGATATCCGAATTCTTTACGGTATTTAGTATATGAGAGATTTTGTTTATTCACTTAATGGAGTATGAGCTTTTTATGCCATTCTATTCAGAAGATCTGATTGAAGAGGTACGCTCTGCAAATGATATTGTAGATGTCGTATCCGGATATGTTAAATTGACGAAGAAAGGCAGCACATGGTTTGGCCTTTGTCCGTTTCATAATGAAAAAACGCCATCCTTTTCTGTTTCCCGCGGCAAACAAATGTATTATTGCTTTGGATGCGGCGCCGGTGGAAATGTTCTCACTTTTCTGATGCAGTATGAGAATTTTACATTTCCGGAGGCAATGGAGCATCTGGCTGACCGGGCAGGAATCTCACTGCCTAAGCAGGAGCTCTCAGAAGCCGGCAAAAAAGCAGCTGACAGACGTTCCAGGCTTCTTGAGATCAATCGGGAAGCAGCCAGATACTATTTCCATCTCTTATATACCAAAAGAGGAGAGCGGGCATTATCCTATTTTCATGACAGAGGCTTGACGGATGAGACGATCCGGCGGTTCGGACTTGGGTTTTCTGATGTCTATAACGATGATCTGTACCGATATCTGAAAAGCAAAGGATATTCCGACGAACTGCTTCGCGGCAGCGGCCTGATCTCATATCGGGAGCAAAAGGGAGCCTTTGATAAATTCTGGAACAGAGCCATGTTCCCGATCATGGACTATAACAGCCGGGTGATCGCGTTCGGCGGACGGGTCATGGGCGACGGCGAACCGAAATATCTGAATTCGCCTGAAACAGAGATCTTTGATAAGAGCAGAAATCTGTATGGCCTGAACTATGCACGTTCTTCCAGGCGAAAAGGCATATTGCTTTGCGAAGGCTACATGGATGTGATCGCACTGCACCAGGCGGGATTTGACAATGCTGTCGCAGCGCTTGGCACTTCTTTCACATCCGGGCATGCCAGCCTTTTGAAACGATATACAGATGAAGTATTTTTAACATTTGACAGTGACGGGGCAGGTATCAAAGCAGCGCTTCGGGCAATCCCGATCTTAAAGGAAGCCGGCATCCAGACAAAGGTTATCAGCATGAATCCGTATAAAGACCCGGATGAATTTATCAAGAATCTTGGTGCCGATGCTTTTGAAGAGCGGATCCAAAACGCAGAAAACAGTTTTCTGTTTGAAGTCCGTGCACTGGAATCGGAATACAATCTGGATGATCCGGAAGAAAAAACAGAGTTTCACAGAAAGATCGCCAGGATGATTCTGCGGTTCCCGGATGAACTCGAACGGGAAAACTATATCACCGCTGTATCAGAGCGCTATCACACCGGATTTGAAAACATGCGGTCTCTCGTGCGGGCAGAAGGGACACGCGGCGGGATCGTGCGTCAAAAACAGCCATTAAAAAGCGGCATTAAAAAGCCGGAAAAAAAAGACGGTATCCGTCTTTCCCAGAGACTGCTTCTTACTTGGCTGATCGATGAGCCGGAGCTGTTCCCGGTCGTGATGCAATATATTACCCCTGATGACTTTACCGATCCACTTTATCGTGAGATCGCTGCAGAAATCTATCAGCATTATCAAAACGGGGAATTGCATCCTGTTTCCATCATGAATCGGTTTGAGGAAGAAGAAAAGCAAAAAGAAATTGCAGCAATCTTTCACGAAAAACTGCCTCCGTTCTCAAATGAGCAGGAAAAGGAGACGGCATTCCGTGATACGATCATAAAGATCAAAAAGAATCATATTGATACACAGATGCAGGAGAGTACTTCACTTGAGAAGTACCAGGATCTGATCCGAGAAAAACAACAACTGGATATGCTTCGCACCAGAAAACTATTGTAATACTAAGGAGAGTGAACCATGGCTGAAAGCAAGTCAAAGAAAACAACTGAGAAAACAGCAGAAAAAAGCGACACAAAAAAGAAGGCAGGTTCTGAAAAAGAAACGAAGGAATCTGCTGATGTGCTCACACAGGAAAAACTGCTTGAACTGATTCCCGGTCTGCTTGAGATCGCGCAGAAGAAAAAGAACGTTCTTGAAACAGATGAGATCAATGATTTTTTCAAAGGATATCAGCTTGATCCTGGAACCATTGAGTTCATTTACGAATATCTGGAAGTAAAGGGCGTCGATATCCTGCAGATCACAGATGATAAGGACGAAACCATCTTACTGGATGATTCTGATGATTCTGAAGACGATGAAGATGTCAGCAACATTGATCTTACAGTACCGGATGGTATCAGCATCGAAGATCCGGTCAGAATGTATCTGAAAGAGATTGGTAAAGTGCCGCTTTTAAATGCGGAAGAAGAGATCGATCTTGCAAAACAGATGGAAGAAGGCTTAAACGCCGATCAGATCCTTGAAGACGAAGAACAGACTGCAGCACTTTCCGAAGAAGAGATCAATGAGCTAAAGAAACAGTCCGCACTTGGTGCCCTTGCGAAGAAACGTCTGGCTGAAGCAAATCTTCGTCTTGTCGTCAGTATCGCAAAACGATATGTTGGCCGCGGCATGCTTTTCCTTGATCTGATCCAGGAAGGTAATCTGGGATTGATCAAAGCGGTTGAAAAGTTTGATTATCGGAAAGGATATAAGTTCAGCACCTATGCTACATGGTGGATCCGTCAGGCGATCACCAGAGCAATCGCTGATCAGGCCAGAACCATCCGTATCCCGGTACATATGGTAGAAACGATCAACAAGCTGATCCGTATTTCCAGACAGCTCTTACAGGAGCTTGGACGTGAACCCACACCGGAAGAGATCGCAGAAGAGATGGATATGCCGGTAGAACGTGTCCGGGAGATCTTAAAGATCTCGCAGGAACCGGTATCTTTAGAGACGCCGATCGGAGAGGAAGAAGACAGCCACCTTGGAGATTTTATCCAGGATGACAATGTACCTGTCCCGGCAGACGCGGCGGCATTTACCTTGTTAAAAGAGCAGCTCGTCGAGGTGCTTGGCACACTTACAGAGCGTGAGCAGAAGGTACTGCGCCTGCGTTTCGGACTCGATGACGGCAGAGCGCGCACCCTTGAAGAAGTCGGCAAGGAATTCCACGTAACCCGAGAGCGTATCCGTCAGATTGAGGCAAAGGCTCTTCGCAAGCTGCGTCATCCAAGCCGCAGCAGAAAGCTGAAGGATTATCTTGACTAAAAGCATACAATTATCAAAACGTCTCCGCGCGATCGCCGGAATGGTCACTGCCGGTTATCGTCTGGCGGACATCGGGACGGATCACGGATATCTGCCGATCTGGCTGCTTCAAAACAATCGGATCCCTTATGCGATCGGTATGGACATCAGACCGGGACCATTGGAACACGCCAGAGTCAATATGCAATCTGCAGGAGTTTCAGACAAAATGGAGCTGCGTTTGTCAGATGGTCTGGATCAATTGCAGGAAGATGAGGCCGATACCATTGTGATCAGCGGCATGGGCGGTATGTTGATCATTTCCATCCTTCAGAATGCACATCAAAAAGTATGCAGTCTGAAGGAACTGATCCTTTCCCCGCAGTCTGATATCCCCATGGTCAGGCAGTTTCTGCGCACGAATGGATTTGTGATCACTGATGAAGAAGTGATCATTGATGTACAGAAGTTTTATACGATCATAAAGGCCACTCCGGGACATGACCGCTCTTGTGCGGAATCCGACGAAAACAGTGTAACTTTTGAAGATCGGTTCGGACCAATCCTGTTAAAGAAACGGACGGACACGTTTTTAAAGATGCTTCTAAACCAAATGGAAACGAATCAACAGATTATCGATCGACTGGAATCTGCATCAAATACCGATCAGAACCTGAACAGATTATACGAACTAAGACAGAAGCAACAGGAGATCAGTGCTGTATTGGTTAATGATCCACATGTGAAAGGAGTTAACAATGGCTGAAGTAAACAAATTCACCTACGAAAACGAATCAAAGAAATATCGTCGCTCCTTAACCTTTCTCATGATCACAGCTGTCAGACGCAATGATCCTTCCAGTCAGGTAAGGATCTGTTATTCCATTTCCAATGGATATTACTGTGAAATATTCAAAGACGGCAAACGGAAAAAGCCTACTGAAAAATACCTGAACGAACTGACAGCGGAAATGAAAAAACTTGCTTCCCAGGATCTGGCGATTCAGAAAGTACACCCGTTTACAGAAGACGCAATCCGGATCTACGAAAAACAGAATATGCAGGACAAGGCTGCAATTCTCCAGTTTTGCCGCAGAGACCACTATGCATCTTATATGCTGGATGGTTTTATGGACTACTTTTACGGCGCAATGCTGGATGGTACAGGACAGATCAAAGGCTTCCGGCTGGAACCGTATCAGCATGGGTTCATGCTGCTGTTTCCGAAAAAAAATAAAGTCAAAGCCGACGTATTTCACGGAAACGACAAACTGTTTGCCGCGTTTGAAGAATCCGCAAAATGGGGTGAAACACTTGGCATACGGACTGCGGGAGATCTGAACCGGGCAATCGCAAAGGGCTATGTACCACATCTGATCCTTGTTCAGGAAGCACTGCAGGAAGCTAAGATCGCCAGGATCGCGGAACGGATCACAAAAGATAAAAAGATTAAGATCGTCCTGATCGCAGGACCTTCTTCTTCCGGAAAAACCACGTTCTCGAAACGGCTTTCCATTCAGCTTGCTGCACAGGGAAAGAAACCGCATACGATCTCTATGGATGACTTTTATGTAAATAGAGAGGACACCCCTTTAGACGCAAACGGGGAAATGGATTTTGAAGCAATCGAAGCGCTTGATATCCCATTGTTTAATCAGACGATGACTGATCTTCTTGCAGGAGAAGAGCTGAGCATGCCTACGTTCAACTTTAAGACCGGCATGCGGGAATACCGCGGGAACAAAATGCAGCTGAAAGAAGATGACATTCTCGTGATCGAAGGGATTCACGGGCTGAATGAAAGACTGACTTCCAAGGTCCCGAAAGAAGCGAAATATAAAATCTACATCAGTGCTTTGACACAGCTAAGCATTGACCATCATAACAATATGTCAACTGCAGACGGCAGGCTGATGCGAAGGATGGTACGGGATGCCAGAACACGCAATACAACTGCTGCAGTGACACTTGAACGCTGGCCATCCGTCAGAAGGGGCGAAGAGGATAATATTTTCCCTTTCCAGGAGGAAGCGGATGTGATCTTTAATTCCTCCTGTATCTATGAAACATCCGTCTTAAAGACCTATGTGGAACCGCTTCTTTTCCAGATTGAAAAAGGAAGTCCATATTATGACGTCGCCAATAGACTGCTGCGTCTTCTGGACAACTTTTTACCGATCCCGGCGGAGCAGATTGCGTTAAACTCGATTATCAGAGAGTTTATCGGCGGAGGTTGTTTCATTATTTGATTTTAAATAAACGAGTGGGATAAGTGATCGCGGCTGCTTTTTGCAGCTGAGGAAAGTCCGGGCTTCATAGGGCAGGATGCCGGATAACGTCCGGTGGAGGCAACTCTAAGGATAGTGCAACAGAAATAAACCGCCGGCTTCATGCCGGTAAGGGTGGAAAGGCAGTGTAAGAGACTACCGCCCGGTTGGTAACAACCGGGGCATATGTAAACCCCATTCGAAGCAAGACCAAGGTGAAGCGTACGTGGCCCGCCAGCTTCCGGTAGGTCGCTTGAGACTGCTGGCAACAGCAGTACCAGATAGATGATCACTCACGACATAACCCGGCTTATCGTCCCGCTCGTTTATTCTAAAATATTTGTTAAAAACAGATGCCCTTCGTTGACTTGCAATTTCTGAAAACGTAACATGATGATATGAGTATTTTTCTGTAAAGTTTAACGCTATTTGCTGATAAGAGGAATCATTATGTTCGGTTATATTCAGATTGATGAGAGAGAACTGTCTGATCAGGAAACAAAAATATATGGTGCCTATTATTGCGGGCTTTGCCAGTGCTTAAAAAAGGATTTCGGTATCCGCGGTCAGCTTCTTGTGAATTATGATATGACCTTTTTGACAGTGCTTCTGTCCGGGCTATATCGTTTTCATCAGCGCAGCGCTGAGTTTATCTGTCCCGTCCATCCCGGCAAGAAAAAGACTGCCCTGGTGAATGATGCGACAAGATATGCTGCGGCAATGAGCGTTCTTTTATCATATCATAATATTCAGGAAGAGCTGACTGCAGATAAAAGCTATTCAAAGATCATGATCCTCAAGCTCCTGGAAAAAGACTATCAGAAGGTAGCAAGGGAATATCCCAGGCAGAATCAGGCTCTTGTTTCCTATGTCCGTCAGATCGCTGAGTTTGAAAGTAACCGCGTACAGAATATGGATGCGATCGCAGGACTCACAGGTGATATGCTCGGCGAGATTTATGCCTGGAGAAACGACGAATACAGCGATGAGCTGCGTTATCTGGGTTATCATGTCGGTAAGTTTATTTATCTGATGGATGCCTATACGGATCTTGATAAGGATTCAAAAAACAAGGACTACAATCCCTTTATCACCATGGAGATGGAGAGTCCAAAAGACACCGAAACCATCAGCCGGCTGATCTTAAACAGCCTGATCTCGGAATGCGCCCGTTCTTACGAGCGGCTTTCGGCGCATTCATATGGCAGTATTATCAGAAATATATTATATTATGGTGTATGGAAGAAATACGAATCTCTTCACAGCAAACGCATGAAACGGCAGGAACGTTCCGACAAAAAGGACTATCGCATTATGGTCCGTCAGAAAAAGAATGAGATCCGTGACTTGAAAAAATACGAGAAAAAAATCATTAAATTAGAGCAGATAAAGGAAAAACAGAAAAAACAAACAGGAGATTAACATGAACAGTGTACGCAGAGTCTATGTAGAAAAAAAAGAAGAGTTCGCGATCAAGGCGGCCGAGCTTTTGTCTGAGATCCATGGTTATCTCGACATTCCGCAGGTTGAAAATGTACGGGTTTTGGTTCGGTATGATGTTGAAAATGTACCGGACGATGTATACCAAAAAGCGTTGGGACTGGTTTTCTCAGAGCCGCCGGTTGATCATATTTATGAAGAGACCTTTCCGATAGCTGAAGATGAGATCACATTCAGCGTTGAATATCTGCCGGGACAGTTTGACCAGAGAGCAGACTCTGCAGAACAGTGCCTGAAACTGCTCCACAAAGAATCAGATGCCATTATCCGCTCCGCAACGACATATGTGCTTCGCGGCAGCATTTCGGACGATCAACTGGCTTCTATCAAATCTTATTGTATCAACCCCGTAGATTCCCGTGAAACAGGACTGGATAAGCCTGATACACTGGTTCAGGTCTTCGATGAGCCGGAAGATGTGATCATCTTTGACGGATTCCAGACCATGTCAGACGATGCGTTACGGGAACTGTACGATTCTCTCGGTCTTGCTATGACCTTCGCAGATTTTCTGCATATCCGGAATTATTTTTTAAATGAAGAACATCGTGATCCGACGATGACAGAGATCCGTGTTCTTGACACATACTGGTCAGATCATTGCCGTCATACCACTTTTTCCACAGAGCTGACGGACATCACCTTTGAAGACGGATATTACAAGGATGCCCTTGAGGGTGCCTTCAAAGAGTATAAAGCTGCACACGAGGAACTGTATCGCGGACGTAATGATAAATTCATCTGTCTGATGGACCTCGCGCTTCTTGCTGCAAAGCAGTTGAAAAAAGCAGGAAAACTCGATGATCAGGAAGAATCTGAAGAGATTAATGCCTGCAGCATCATCGTGCCGCTTGTCGTTGACGGAAAAGAAGAGGAGTGGCTTGTTAATTTTAAAAATGAGACGCATAACCATCCGACAGAAATTGAACCGTTTGGTGGCGCTGCTACATGCCTTGGCGGAGCGATCAGAGATCCGCTTTCCGGAAGAACATATGTATATCAGGCAATGCGTGTAACAGGCGCTGCTGATCCGACCGTGTCCGTAAAAGATACTTTGCCCGGAAAACTTCCACAGATCAAAATTGTCCGCAGTGCTGCAGAAGGCTACAGTTCTTACGGTAATCAGATCGGCCTTGCAACCGGACTGGTTAAAGAGATCTACCATCCGGACTATGTTGCAAAAAGAATGGAGATCGGTGCCGTGATCGCTGCCGCGCCAAGACGTGCCGTTCAGCGTCTCTCACCTGCTCCGGGTGATGTGATCATATTATTGGGCGGACGTACCGGAAGAGACGGCTGCGGCGGTGCAACCGGATCCTCTAAAGCACATACGACCGAATCCATCGACACCTGCGGCGCAGAGGTCCAAAAGGGTAACCCGCCGACAGAAAGAAAGATCCAGCGGCTGTTCCGAAGAGAAGAAGCTGCATATCTGATCAAAAAATGTAACGATTTTGGTGCCGGCGGTGTATCTGTCGCGATCGGCGAGCTTGCTGACGGCCTGCAGATCGACCTTGACAAAGTACCGAAAAAATATGCAGGTCTTGATGGTACGGAACTTGCCATTTCAGAGTCTCAGGAGAGAATGGCAGTCGTTGTCGCACCGGAAGATGTCAATACATTTATGCAGTACGCTTCTGAAGAAAACCTTGAGGCTGTAGAAGTTGCTGTTGTAACAGAATCTCCGCGTCTTGTTTTAAACTGGCGAGGCAAAGAGATCGTAAATCTTTCCCGTGCATTTCTGGATACAAACGGCGCGCATCAGGAGACATCTGTTATCGTGGATGTTCCTGACGAGGAGAACTGCTGGCTTTACAAGTACGCGATTCCGGCTGTAAAAGAAGACCTGGAGGCGAAAAAGCCGCATATCGCCTGGCTTGATACAATGCGCGACCTGAATGTCTGCTCCCAGAAAGGTCTGGTAGAGCGGTTTGATGCATCGATCGGCGCAGGCAGTGTATTCATGCCGTATGGCGGCAAATACCAGTTAACAGAGACACAGACAATGATCGCAAAGATCCCGGTTGAAAACGGCGAATCTGACAGCGTAACGATGATGAGCTACGGTTTTGATCCGTATCTCTCTTCCTGGAGTCCATATCACGGCGCTGCTTATGCGGTTGTAGAATCTGTTGCGAAAATTGTCGCAAGCGGTGGTGATTTCAGAAAGATCCGTTTCAGTTTTCAGGAGTATTTCCGCAGAATGACTTCTGATCCGCATCGCTGGAGCCAGCCTTTCACGGCTTTGCTTGGAGCTTATAAAGCTCAGCTCGGTCTTGGACTGCCGAGTATTGGTGGCAAAGATTCCATGTCCGGAAGCTTTAATGAGATTGATGTGCCTCCGACACTGGTTTCTTTTGCTGTGGATGTGGCCAATGCGAACGACATTATCACACCTGAGTTTAAAGATGGCGGTAACAGAATCCTGCGTTTCTCGATCGCGCGAGATGAATATGACATGCCTGATTTTGAACAGATCTGCAGATTATATGACGCTTTCCATGAGGTTTGCGGCAAGAAGCTGATCCTGTCTGCGTATGCAGTAGATGGAAAAGGCGTTGTAGCAGCTGTTACTAAAATGGCTTTGGGCAATCAGTTTGGTGTAAAGCTTCCGGATGTTACCGATGAGGAAGCATTCCTGCCTGCATTTGGCGATATTGTCGCAGAAGTCAGAGAAGCAGATGTTTCTGACGTTATGAAATATCTGCGCGAAGCTGATCTTGGTGAATATGTGAAGCTTATCGGACGCGTGACATCCGACTCCATGTTCTCCTATCACGGCCATATCCTTACAACAGAAGAGATCACTGATGCGTGGACGGGAACACTGGAAAATGTATATCCCACCAGATCCGCTAATGACCGCAATGAACAGGAAGCAGTTCTTTTTGAAGAAAAGAATATCTATGTATGTAAAAACAAAGTAGCAAAACCTAAGGTATTCATTCCTGTTATGCCCGGAACCAACTGTGAATATGATTCTGCCAAGGCGTTTATCGAAGCCGGGGCGGATGTCAGTGTTAAGGTATTCCGCAATCTGACGCCACAGGACATTGAAGAATCCGTGGAGATCTTTGATGCGGCGATCCGGGATGCACAGATCATTATGTTCCCGGGCGGTTTCTCCGCAGGTGATGAACCGGAAGGCTCCGCAAAGTTCTTTGCAACTGCATTCCGGAACGAAAAGATCAAAGAAGCAGTTCAGGATCTCGTTTCAAACCGCGACGGTCTATGCCTTGGTATCTGCAACGGCTTCCAGACTCTGATCAAGCTTGGACTGGTTCCATATGGTGAGATCTGTGAAGTTTCCCCTGCGGATGCACCGACACTGACGTACAACCGTATCGGACGTCACATCTCGAAAATGGCTAATATCCGTGTGGTTTCCAACAAATCTCCATGGCTCCAGGAAGCAGAGCTTGGCGGCATTTATGTCAATCCTGCCTCTCATGGTGAAGGCCGGTTCGTCGCCTCCGATGAATGGCTTAAAAAGCTTGCGGAAAACGGACAGATCGCTACACAATATGTCAATGAAGCAGGAAATCCGACGACTGATGAAGAATGGAACATCAATGCTTCTTACGGATCCATTGAAGGAATCACAAGTCCTGACGGTCGTATTTACGGAAAGATGTGCCACTCTGAGCGGCGCGGCACACATGTAGCGATCAACATTTACGGCGAACAGAATATGAAGCTGTTCCAGTCAGGTGTAAACTATTTCCTGTAATTCATACAGATTAAAAAAAGAAAGGATGTTTACATCATACAGATGTAAACGAAGGATGCAGTTATGGCAGAAACAAAAGTAGTATTAGGGCAGTACAAGGGAATCGAAGTTACCAAACCGTTTTTTGAAGTAACAGAAGAGGAGATTCAGGTAGAATTCCAGAAAGCTTGTGCACTTGTTGCCAAAAATGAAGAGAAAACGACTGAGCCGGCAGCGATCGGAGATCTTCTTACCATCGATTTTGTGGGATATCTGGACGGGGAACCGTTTCCGGGCGGAGATGGAGAAAACTTTCCGCTCACCCTTGGTTCCAACACATTCATTCCCGGTTTTGAAGATCAGTTAGTCGGTGCGAAAGCCGGAGATGAGGTAGATGTTGATCTGTCATTCCCGGAAAACTACCATGCAAAAGAATTTGCAGGGAAACCGGTTGTATTCAAAGTCAAAGTAAACAGCATCCGCACGAACACTGCTCCGGAAATGTCTGACGAAGTAGTACAGAAAGTATCTCAATTCAAAACTGTCGAAGAATTCCATAAATTTGTTCACGGTGAGATCTATAACAGTAAAAAAATGGAAGCAGCTCAGCTGCTTGAAGACGAGGTTCTTGAGAAGGTCATGAGCGGTTGTACGGTAGAAGTGCCCGAGGAAGCGATCAAAGAGCGTAAGCTTGGACTGATCAACAGCCTTACAGCTCAGCTTCAGCAGAGTCAGATGACGCTGAACGAATACATGAAGTACCACAATATTTCACAGTTGGAATTTGATGAGTATATGGAGCGTGATGCCAAAACCATGCTGGAAGGTCAGGCTGTTCTTGGAAAGATTGCAGAGATTGAAGGCATCACCTGTGATGACAACGAGTTGAAGCGTGAACTGGCAGAAATGGCATTAAGCTATCATATGGATTATGAACAGATTGTCGATGCACTGGGTGATGAAGGCAAATACATGATCCGTCAGGATATCCTTACGAGAAAAGCACTGGATTTGATCGTTGCGCATGCTGTAGTTACAGAATAAAGGGGTTATCTATGTTACAGGCAGACCGGATCCGTATGCTGCGGGAAGAAATGCACAAAGAGAACATCGATATCTACATCGTTCCAACCGCAGATTTTCATGCATCAGAATATGTCGGAGACTATTTCAAATGCAGAGAATTCATCACAGGATTTACAGGATCCGCAGGTACAGCCGTGATCACTGCAGATTTTGCAGGATTATGGACAGACGGCCGTTATTATATTCAGGCCGAACAGGAATTAGCGGGTAGTGGCGTCACTTTGTTCCGTGCAGGAACAGAAGGGACGCCTTCTGTTCGTGAATATATAAAAAGCATCCTTTTTGAGGAATGTACGATCGGATTTGACGGTCGGTGTATTTCGGCAAAAAGTGCTGCTTCATATTGCGATCTTGTAAAAGAAGTACAGGGATCGGTACGCATGGAGATCGATCTGATCGGCAGGATCTGGGAAGACCGACCTGCATTCAAAACATCAAAGATCCGTATCCTGGACCAGGCAGTTACCGGAGAATCGGTTTCCTCGAAGCTTTCAAGAATTCGTGAAAAAATGAAAGAAGCCGGAAGCGATGTGCATATCATCAGTTCTTTATATGATATCTGCTGGATCTTAAACCTTCGCGGGAATGACATCGATCATGTTCCTGTATTTTTGTCCTTTTTGTTTATTACAGCATCTACAGCAGATCTGTTTACAGCACAAGACTGTATCAGTGATGAAGTCAGACGTTTCCTGTCAGCGGCAGGCGTCCGCATCTTTTTTTATGATACGGTTTATGAGACGGCTTCCTCCATTCCATCCGGTTCAAAAATCCTGCTGGATAAAGAGTCGGTAAATGCCCTGCTTGCAGATCAACTACATGATGATATGATCATAGATCAGAACAATCCGTCACAGATCATGCGCGCGATCAAAAACGAAACCGAGATCGCATGTACAAGACGTGCTCATATCCGCGACGGTGTCGTGATGACGAAATTTATATATTGGCTTAAGACAAACATCGGGAAGATTGATCTGACAGAATATGACGCGGCACGATATCTGGATGATCTTCGTTTGGCACAGGAGGAATGTACAGACCTTTCCTTTGATACCATCAGCGCTTATGGTGCCAATGCCGCTATGATGCACTATCAGGCAAAAAAAGAGTCTGCGGCAGTACTGATGCCATCCGGTATGCTTCTGGTCGATTCCGGCGGACAATATATCGATGGAACGACTGATATCACAAGAACCATCGTTCTCGGTCCGCTGACAAATGAACAAAAAGAGTCTTATACACGGGTCCTGATCGGAAATCTAAGGCTTTCCGGTGTCAAGTTTTTACAGGGGTGCACAGGATATTCTCTGGATATTCTGGCAAGAGAAAAACTTTGGGCAGTCGGAACAGACTATCGGTCAGGTACCGGACACGGAGTAGGCCATATACTAAATGTCCATGAAGGGCCCAATGCATTTCGCTGGAAACGTACAACCGCCTTTTCGAAAGAGGAAGTGATCGTGCCCGGAATGATCACGACCGATGAACCCGGCGTCTATATTGATGGAGAATATGGCATCCGGATTGAAAACGAACTGCTCTGTGTTGCGGATGAAAACAATGAATATGGACAGTTTCTTCGTTTTGAGCCATTGACATTTTGCCCGATCGACACAGACGCAATCGATGTTTCGCTGATGTCTCAGGAAGATATCAAACGTCTCAACGACTATCACAGAGAAGTATATAAAAAGATCGCACCGTTTCTGAACGAAGAAGAGAAGCAGTGGCTTTCTCAATGTACACAGGAGATTACCAATGAATCATAAAATCGTTTTGATCGATGGACACAGCATTGTAAACAGAGCCTTTTACGGTGTTCCTGACCTGACCAATTCCGAAGGTCTGCATACCAATGCGATTTACGGTTTTTTAAATATCATGTTTAAGATTCTCGAAGAAGAAGCACCGACACATCTGATCATTGCCTTTGACCGTTCTGAACCGACATTTCGTCATCAGATGTTTGATGATTACAAAGGGACCAGAAAGCCTATGGCCGATGAACTGCGCCAGCAGATCCCGGTTTTAAAAGAAGTGCTTCATGCGATGGGCATTTTAACGATTGAACAGCCTGGTATCGAGGCAGACGATATCCTTGGCACCATTGCCTGCAATGCACAGAAAAACGGATGGTCTGTCAGAATCATTTCCGGAGACAGAGACCTGCTGCAGCTTGCCACGGATCAGATTATGGTCCGGATCCCGAAAACCAGACAGGGTCGTACCACAGTAGAAGACTACTATGCGGAAGATGTAAAAACCGCTTACGGGGTAACACCTGAAGAGTTTATTGATGTTAAGGCTCTTATGGGCGATTCTTCCGACAATATCCCCGGGGTTCCCGGGATCGGCGAAAAAACAGCAACAAAGCTGATTCAGGAATTCGGTTCCATCGAAAACACCTATGCGCATCTGGAAGATGTGAAGCCGCCGCGTGCTAAAAACGCATTGACCGAACACTATGATATGGCACAAATGAGCAAGATCCTGGCCACGATCAAAACGGATGCCGGTCTAGATGTCGATCTGGACCAGGCCCTTCTGAAAGATCTCTTTACCGAAGAGGCTTATCCCTATTTTAAACGTTTGGAGTTTAAAAACATGCTGGCCAGATTTGACGGTACGCAGATGCAGAATGATATTGCCAAAGCTTTTCAATATCTGTATACCGAAAAGGAACTGTTTTCATTTTTGAAGGATCTGTCATATGAAACGATCGGGTTTGCGGTCTTCCCTGATCCGTCAAAGGACTCGCTTTTTGCTGTCTCGATCTCAGACACTTCCGGACATACAGCAGTCATCCGGACAGGAGAGATCAGCGGTGATCAGATTCTCGCAGATCTGGAACCCGTATTTACCAATGCAAAGATTCTGATCACACCGGATTATAAAAAGAGTCTGTTATATCTGCCGGCATTGAAGGATCGGCTTGTATATGATATGCATGTTGCGGTGTATTTGCTGGATCCGCTGAAAAACATATATACATATGATGACATAGCAAAAGACTATCTTGACCGTCTTCTTCCTTCCAGAGAGGATCTGTTCGGCAAATTAAAGGATGAAAAAGCCATCGTCCAAAAACCGGATGAATACGGTAAAATGGCTGCTTACATCGCATGGACCGCTGCCAATGCCTGGGCAAAAACAGCCGCTGCCTTAAAAGATGCGGGGATGTGGAAGCTATATGAAGAACTGGAGCTTCCGCTGATCCATGTTTTGTTTGACATGGAACAGAAAGGGATTCGTGTCGACGCAAAAGCATTAAAAGCATATGGCGATCAGCTTGCTGAGAGCATTTCGATCCTGGAAAAAGAAATCTATCAGGAAGCAGGAGCGGAATTCAATATCAACTCGCCGAAGCAGCTTGGTGTGATCTTATTTGAAAAGATGCAGCTTCCCTATGGAAAGAAGACAAAAACCGGATATTCTACGGCAGCAGATGTCCTTGAGCGTCTGGCTCCGGATTATCCGTTTGTATCTAAAATACTGGAATACAGGCAGCTGACCAAACTAAAATCCACTTATGCCGACGGTCTTGCAGGCTTCATCGCCGACGACGGAAGGATCCATACGACATTTCATCAAACGATCACTGCAACAGGTCGTTTAAGCAGCGCAGATCCGAATCTTCAGAACATACCGATCCGTATGGAACTCGGACGACAGCTGCGTAAGGTGTTTATTCCCAAGGAAGGATACGTTCTGATCGACGCGGATTATTCCCAGATCGAGCTTCGTGTCCTGGCGCATATGTCCGGTGACGAGAACCTGATCGCCGCCTATCAGGCAGAAAAAGATATTCACAGGATCACTGCCTCACAGGTATTCCATGTGCCGTTTGACGAAGTCACAGATCTGCAAAGAAGAAATGCGAAAGCTGTCAATTTCGGGATTGTGTACGGTATCAGTTCCTTTGGCCTCAGCCAGGATCTTTCGATCAGCAGAAAAGAGGCGCAGGAATACATTGACCGGTACTTTGAGACCTATCCCGGGATCAAACAGTTTTTGGACAAACTTGTCTCGGACGCAAAAGAAACCGGTTTTGCTGTCACATTGTATGACAGAAGGCGGCCTGTCCCTGAACTGTCCTCGAGCAATTATATGCAGCGTCAATTCGGTGAACGGATCGCGATGAATTCACCGATCCAGGGAACGGCGGCTGATATTATAAAGATCGCGATGCTTCGCGTTTATAACAGATTGCAGGCAGAAAAGCTGAACTCCCGCCTGATCCTTCAGGTACATGATGAACTTCTCATCGAAGCTGCGCCTGAGGAGGTTGAACAGGTCAAACAGATTTTATCTGAAGAAATGCAAAGTGCTGCCAGTCTTCGCGTTGCGCTTGAGGTTGGTATGCAGGCAGGAAATAATTGGTACGAAGCACACTAACAGGAGAAACTATGCTTTTTATTGGTATTACAGGCGGAGTGGGCGCCGGAAAAACAGCAATCCTGAGTTATATCAGGGATCATTATAAAAGCAGAATATTGGTCGCCGATGAAATTGCCCATCAACAGATGGAACCCGGCACTTTATGTTATCAGACACTGGCAGACATGTTTCAAACAGAAGACATTTTTCTTCCGGAAGGCGGTTTCGACCGATTGAAACTGGCGAA
>JAEIGA010000954.1_pt1 | contig 43359 bp, 61 predicted proteins | sample 9270691 | NCBI WGS metagenome assembly JAEIGA01 (sample SAMN17057246, study PRJNA624740) | gut metagenome | biome: biome; isolation source: fecal sample | host: Bos grunniens | place: China: Xizang | collected 2019
ATATATTAATGCTGGAAATAAAAAGTATAATGATATTATCAAAAATTATGCAAAAAATAAGTCATTGGCAAAGATGAGCAAAGATTATAAGAAATCTGATGCTTATAAAAAAGCAGCAAAAGAGTATTTTAATCAAAAGTTCTGGGATGCTTATTATAGTGATAGTTATAATCCGTCTCTAATGACAAAGCTGCAATATTCCAGTGATATGCTCCGGGCGGATAAAAAGAAAGAAAAGCAATTAAAAAAAGCAAATAAGAGTTAATTAAAGGAGGCGTTCTATGCCGACAATATTTGAGCGTCTTAAACATGGTTGGGACGCATTTCGAAATAATAAAGATCCCACCAGGTTACGAGATTCCGATTGGTATGGCTTAAGCAGCTATTATCGTCCGGATAGAGTTCGTCTTACGCGAGGTAATGAACGATCTATTATTACATCGATCTATAATCGGATAGCAACAGATGTCTCCGCGATCCCGATAAAACATATTCGTGAAGATGAAAATGGTCGTTATAAGGAAGAAATAAAATCGGGTCTTAATTATTGTCTTAATACAGAAGCAAATCTTGATCAGACCGGTCGTGCATTTATGCAAGATGCGGTTATGTCAATGATGGACGAAGGCGTGGTCGCATTGGTCCCAGTTGAAGCTAGTGTTGATCCAAGATTAAGTTCTTCCTATGACATAGACGAACTTCGAACCGGAAAGATTATTCAATGGATGCCGTCTCATATTCAAGTTGAAGTCTATAATGAGAAAGTTGGTAAGAAAGAAGTTCTTACCCTTCCAAAAAAGATGTGTGCTATTGTTGAGAACCCATTTTATTCTATTATGAATGAGCCGAACTCAACTATGCAGCGTCTAATTAGAAAACTTGCTCTCTTAGATGCAGTTGATGATCAAGTTGGAGCAGGAAAACTTGATTTAATTATACAACTTCCATATGTAATTAAGACTGAAGCTCGTAGACAGCAAGCAGAGATTCGTCGTAAAGATATTGAAATGCAACTTGCTGGGTCAAAGTATGGTATTGCTTATACTGATGGAACCGAGAGGATAACTCAGTTAAATCGTCCTCTTGAAAATAATCTCATGAAGCAGATTGAGTATTTAACCAATTTGCTTTACAGTCAATTGGGGATTACTGAAAATCTTTTAAATGGATCTGCAGATGAGAAAGAGCAATTAAGTTATATTAATCATATTATAGAGCCTATCCTATCTGCATTTACAGATGAAATGAAAAGAAAATTTCTTACTAAGACTGCCAGATCTCAAGGGCAGTCTTTAATGTATTTTAGAGACCCATTTAAATTGGTTCCTGTCGATAAGATTGCTGATATTGCAGATAAGTTTACTCGTAATGAGATTCTTTCTTCTAATGAAGTTAGAGCCATCGTTGGTATGAAGCCAATTGATGATCCTAGGGCAGATGAACTTAGAAATAAGAACATCAATCAAGCAAAAGATGGCATGGAATCTCCGATGGTTAGTAGATCTGAGGATGAAGATTATACTCAGGAGTTAATGGACCTTCAAAATGCCGATGCCGAACTTGAAAATTTAGAAAGGACGGTATCTGGATAATGTCGTACATGATGCATTATGCAAGCCCATATTATGATCCAGTAAAAGCTCATGAATATTACGAAGCCCATAAGCATTTAAAGGGTAGAACCTCTTCTGCTGCTGGATTAAATGAAAAGGGCAGAGAAGCGGCTTCTTATGTTAAGAAAAGAATTAATGAGGAAAGAAAAAGTAAGGTTGAGTCTACTAAAAGTAGATCCAAGGCTGAAATAAAATCATTTGTTCATAAAGCACAAACAGAGGCAGCAAGATTAAGAATTCTTTTGGCTAGCGATGCCTATAAGAATGACCCAGAAAAAAGATACCAGGCACTAAATCAAATCAAATCCATGCGTTCAAGTATTAAAAAGAAGATTAATGAGATTAATAGTAAAGCTAATTCTGATATCAAAAATATTCATACAGAATACGAGAATAAATATGAATCGGAATTAGAGAAACTAAAATCTGATGGACGTTTTTTAGCTCCAAAAAGTTCTAAGGGCTCTAATGGCTCTAAGGGATCTAAGAAATCTAAAAAAGGAAATAATACATTTGCTTCAACTACCAATTGGGATGCTATTAGAAGACAAAAAGTTAATGCCTGGAGAGAAAAAAGAGCAAGAAGTTTAAATCATAGTGATTATGGCTCTTCATATTTAATGCATCATGGAATTTTGGGTCAACGATGGGGAATTCGTCGCTATCAGAATGAAGATGGAACCCTTACCAATGCTGGAAAAAGACGATATGGTTATGAGAATTCTTATCCAAATCAACAGACGAGTGGAAAAAAGAAAAGTTCTACTGCAAAGAAAGTATTAATCGGCTCAGCAATTGTTGGGGGAACATTACTTGCAGTATATGGGCATCATAAGGTATCAAGTGCTGGGAAAGCAAGTATTGTTGGTAAAAATTGGGTTCGCACAGTCATGGGTTCAAACCATGGAGGATACAAAGTGGTGAATTCTTCTGGGCAAAATTTATTAAAATCTATACTTGATGCCGATATAATGGTATCTGATATGGTTTTATCTAAATTACATTAAGGAGAATAATTCAAAATGGGACAGAAGTTTGACTTTAGTGGCTGGGCCACTAGAAACAATCTTAAATGCTCCGATGGTCGCACAATTATGAAGGATGCATTTAAGGATAATGATGGTCAGACCGTTCCGCTCGTATGGCAGCATCAGCATAATGATCCAGGAAACGTTCTCGGTCATGCTCTGCTTGAGAATCGCGAAGATGGTGTTTATACCTACGGTACCTTTAATGATACGGAAGCGGGTCAGCAGGCAAAAGCTTTGGTGCAGCATGGCGACGTTACGGCCTTGTCCATATATGCAAATCGGCTTCAGCAGCAGGGCGGAAATGTTCTGCATGGAGCTATCCGTGAAGTAAGTCTTGTTCTTGCTGGGGCTAATCCCGGAGCATATATTGACTTTCCAGTAATTGCTCACGGTGATGATTATACTGAGGTTGAGGACGAGGCTATCATTTATACGGATGAAAGTTTAGAGTTGGCTCACTCCGACGAGCCAAATGAAGAAAAGGCGAAAACGCCAGAAAAAAAGGAGAATGAAAAAATGGCTGAAGAGAAGACTGTTAAGGACGTTTTTGACAGCATGACTGAAGAGCAGAAGAACGTCGTGTATTTTATGATTGGGCAGGCACTTGAAGACGCCAATGGCGAAGATAATGATGATAACGACGATGAAGTCCAGCATGATGATATGGGAGGAAATGAAATGAAGTATAATGTTTTTGAAGGCGAGTCCCGGCCAAGCGTGAGCCGGGTTACTGAAGCTGATATGCAGATTATTATGGCTGATGCCAAGCGTCTTGGCAGCCTTAAGGAAGCCGTTCTGCAGCATATGGAGTCTGGTGATTTGGTTCTGCAGCATGATGATATCGAGCGTCCTATTTATACCACGGACTCTGATGGCCGCTATGGTATTGCTGATATTGACTACCTGTTCCCAGAGGCTCGTAATCTGAATAATCCTCCTGAGTGGATTAAGCGGGATATGGATTGGGTTGCCAAGGTTATGAATGGCGTCCATCACACTCCTTTCTCTCGCATTAAGTCTATGTTTGCCAATATTACTGAGGACGAGGCTCGTGCGAAGGGCTACATCAAGGGCAACAAGAAGAAGAATGAGGTCTTTACTCTGCTGAAGCGTGTTACCACTCCTCAGACCATCTACAAGAAGCAGAAGCTGGATCGTGATGATATTATTGACATCACTGACTTCGACGTCGTGGCTTGGCTGCGTGCGGAGATGCGTATGATGCTGGATGAGGAAATTGCTCGTGCTATTCTGGTTGGTGACGGCCGTCTACCTGCTGATGATGATAAGATCTCTGAGGATCACATCCGTCCTATTGTGACTGATGATGATCTGTATGCTGTGAAGGTCAATCTGGCTAGTAATGATGCCAAGGGCTTTATCCGTGGTTGCATTCGCGCTCGTAAGCAGTACAAGGGTTCTGGTAATCCTGTTCTGTTCACCACCGAGGACATGCTGACCGAAATGCTGCTGCTTGAGGATAACATGGGTCACTTCATGTATACTAGTGCTCAGGCTCTGGCCACTGTGCTGCGTGTGCGTGAGATCATCACTGTTCCCGTCATGGAGAACACCAATTATCTGGGCATCATTGTTAACCTGAATGACTATAACGTCGGTGCCGATAAGGGTGGTGCTGTGTCTATGTTCGATGACTTTGATATCGACTACAACCAGCAGAAGTATCTGATCGAGACTCGTTGCTCTGGCGCTCTGACCAAGCCTTACTCTGCTCTGGTCATGCAGGTTACTGGCGAGTCTGCGGAAGTTAACCCTTAACTTTAGTGGCGATTAGCACTGATTAATTCAAAATGGGAGTGATTAAGTGAAATATTACGGGAAAATAGGCTTTCGCTCCACAAGTGAAGGTAAACCTAGTGTCTGGGAAGAAGAAATAGTCGAGCATAGTTATTATGGTGATGTTATTCGAAATACAAAACGGTTTCAGGGTAGCGACCATATTAATGAAAATCTCGATATTAATAACCAGATTAGTATTGTAGCCGATCCGTTTGCCAGAAATCACTTCCATGAGATGATTTATGTTAAGTGGATGGGGGCTGTATGGAAGATCACATCGGTCGAAGTACAGTTTCCCCGTCTTCTTCTTTCCATAGGGGGCGTTTATAATGGCAACGATCCAGACCAGTGAGGAACGCCGCTTAGAGCTTGATTCGAAGCTTCGTCTCCTTATTGGAAATGACAATGTTTATTTTCAGCCTCCAGAGAGTGTAAAGATTAAATACGATTGTATTATTTACAATCTGGCTAGGCCTGAAGTTAAACATGCAGATAATCTTCACTATCATTCGCTTAGAAGATACGATCTTTTGCATGTTCATAGAGATCCTGATTTGGATTTCATAGATACAATAAGCGACTATTTTATGTACGCATCATTTGATAGACGGTATATTTCCGATAATCTTTATCATGATGCTTATACAATTTATTATTAACATGGAGGATAAAACTAATGCCTACTAATTTTCTGTTAGAGTGGGATAAGTCCGGCGAACGTTTTTATGAAATGGGCGTTAGCCGTGGTGTTCTGTATCCTATTAATACCGCTAACGGCACTTATCCTAAGGGTGTTGTTTGGAATGGCCTGACTCAGGTTAGCGAGTCTCCAGAAGGCGCTGATGCCACCGACCTGTGGGCCGATAACATTAAGTATGCGACGCTGCGTTCTACCGAGACCTTTAAGGCTACCATTGAAGCTTACACTTATCCCGATGAGTTTGGTGAGTGTGATGGTTCTGCTTCTCCTACTACTGGCCTGTATATTGGTCAGCAGCAGCGTAAGACTTTTGGCCTGTGCTATCGTACCGAGGTTGGTAGCGATACCGTTACCGATACTACGAATAGCTATAAGCTTCATCTGATTTATGGTTGTACGGCGGCTCCTTCTGATAAGGGATATGAGACCATTAATGATAGCCCAGATGCTATTACATTCTCTTGGGAAGTGGATACTGTTCCTGTTCCCGTTACTGGCTATAAGCCTACTGCTAGTATTGTCATTGATTCTACTAAGGTCGATGCCACTAAGCTCGCTACCTTAGAGTCTATTCTGTATGGCACCGCTGGCAGTCCTGGGGTCGATGCTCGTCTGCCTCTGCCCGATGAGGTTATTAGCACCTTAAGCTAAGTAAATTAAAATAATGGGCCGTATTCAGTTAGGCTGGCGGCCCTTTTTATTTCTGAAAGGAGAGAATGAACAATGATTAAAAAGACTATTAAGTATACTGACTATAATGGTGTCGAGCGGGAAGAAGATTTCTGGTTCAACATTAATAAGGCAGAAGCTATCGAGATGCAGGCGAATGCTGGAGGCAATCTTGAGGGTCTTATTCGTAAGATTATTTCGGAGCATGATACAAAGGCTCTGGTTGCCTATTTTAAGGAACTTATCCTTCTGTCTTATGGACGTAAGAGCGTTGACGGTCGTAGATTTGAAAAGTCTAAGGAGCTTTCCGAAGAGTTTAGCCAGACTGAGGCATATCCAATTTTATTCATGGAATTAGCTCAGGATTCTGATAAGGCATCTGAATTTGTTAATGGCATTCTTCCTAAGCCAGACAATAATTAAATAGAGCGAAATGGAGGCCAGGGATGTTAACAATAGAAGTGCCATCAAAAGAATTATTCAATTCGGCTACGAATGAATTTATACAGGTGGAAGGAAAAAGTCTTACTTTAGAGCATTCTCTGGTCTCCATTTCAAAATGGGAGTCAAAGTGGCATAAACCATTTCTTGGAACAGACCAAAAGACAAATGAAGAGTTAATTGATTATATTAAATGTATGACATTAACAAAAAATGTTGATCCAAATATTTATTTAGTATTAACAAAAGAGAATGTTCAGGATATAGAAGATTATATAGATGATCCAATGACTGCTACTACTTTTTCTGATGATAAAAGACAAGTAAATGGTGTCGGAGGAAGAAAAAAGATTATTACAGCAGAAATCATCTATTATTGGATGATAGCATTAAATATACCATTAGAATGTCAGAAGTGGCATCTAAATAGACTGCTTACTTTAATTCGAGTTGTAAATATTAAAAATCAGCCGAATAAAAAGATGAGTAAGAAAGAATTAATGAATCGTAACAGGCAATTAAATGCCGCACGTCGAAAGGCGTCTGGCAGTTCTGGTTAATATGATTACATTCACTCAAAAAGGTAATTTTAATAAGACTACCAGTTTTCTTAAACGAGTTAAAAATAATAGAATAAAGCATTCATTAATTATGTATGCTAAAAGAGGAGTGGAGGCTCTTTCGTCTGCTACTCCGGTGGACTCTGGAGAAACGGCAAAGTCTTGGTATTATGAAATAATAGAGAATAGATCTGGAATTAAAATTGTTTGGAAAAATTCAAACGTATCAAATGGAATTCCAATTGCTATTCTTATACAATATGGACACGTGACCAGGAATGGTGGTTACTATCCTGGGATGGACTATATTAATCCTGCAATACAACCAATTTTTGACGGGATTTCTGAATATATAAGAAAGGAGCTGAGCGATAATTGAGCAGAAGCGTGGATGAACGTGTCGTTCAAATGAAGTTTGATAATAAGGACTTCGAAAAAAACACAAAAGAGAGCCTTAGTACGCTTGAAAAGCTTAAAAGCTCCTTGAATTTTGATAAAGCAGAAAAGAGCGCTGCCGATTTAGGAAGAACTCTTAATCGCTTTGATCTGTCTAATTTTAGTAAGAATATTGACAATATTTCTAATCGGTTTTCTATATTTGGAATAGCTGCTGATCAGATTATTCGCAGATTAACTGATGGATTTATTGGTCTGATTGGCCAAACTAAAAATTTAGTAACTCAGTTTAGTACTGCACAAATTCCAGTTGGCTGGGGTAAATATGCCGAAAAGACTGCTGCTGTTCAGACTATTATGGCGGCAACCGCTCGCGATTTTGAAGATGCTGGCGAGCAGATGGAGTATGTTAATGAAAATCTTGAGAAGCTTCTTTGGTTTACTGATGAAACTTCTTATGATTTTCTTACCATGACTTCTAATATTGGTAAATTTACAAGTTATAACATTGACTTAGAAACTGCCGAAACAGCTATGATGGGTATTGCTAACTGGGCGGCTGTTTCCGGAGCAAATGCATCTACCGCCAGTCAAGTTATGGAACAGTTATCCCAAGCTCTTGGTACTGGTGTTATTAAATGGCAGGATTGGCAGTCTGTTGCTACTAGAAATATGGCTACGGCAGAAGCAAAAGAAATATTTTTAGAAGCCGCTGCTGCTGTTGGCACGCTTACTAAAGTCGGAGAAAAATCGTATAAAACATTAGAAGGAAACATTTATACAGTAGAGCAGTTTAAAGACAGTTTGCAAGATAACTGGTTTACTACCGAAGCGTTCCTTAAAGGCTTATCCGATTATGGTACTTTTACTGATTTATTGTATGAAGCTTCTAATGCATTTGAAGACCAGTATGATACAGTTAAAGGCGTTCTTGACGCATTAGATGATTATAGAGATGGCGTATTAGATGTAGAAGAAGTTGCATCTAATTGTGGAAAAACAGTAGAAGAGGTTAACGAGATATTTTCTAAACTCGCAGACCCATCTATGGCTTTAGGTGAGAAAGCATTCCGACTTGGTCAGGAAGCAAAAACTTTCCAGGAAGCTATTGATTATGTTAAAGGCTCTATTTCTACTGGTTGGATGACCTCATTTGAGCTGATATTTGGCGATTATGAGGAAGGCAAAAAACTTTGGTCTAATTTGGCAGACTCTTTATGGGATTTATTTGCTAGTGGCCAAGAAGAGAGAAACAACATTCTTAAAGAATGGCATAATAGTAGGCATGGCGGATATGATGACTTCGTTGAAGGCATTAGTGATCTAATTGAAGCTATGCTTAACATTAAAGAGCGAGCTAAAGAATTAATTGAATTTTCATTATTTCCTATTATTAATTTAAATAAATTTGATGCTAATTTCTTATCTGATATAGTATTAAAATTTAAAGAATTTTCTAAAAATCTTAAGATTAAAACTTTTGCAGAAGACTCTGATGGACTGTGGGAATTAATAGATGCCGCAAAAGAATACGATGAAGTTGCTCTTAATCGTAATCATAAAGGTTTTTTACTTTTTGATGATAAAGAGTTAAACTCTGAAGAAAATAAGATTTTGGAAATTTATAACTCTGCAGACGATATTAGAAGTATTTTTTTTGGTTTAGCAAGAATTATTCGAATAGTTGGCAAAGGCTTTATAACTTTAAAAAATAGTCTTTCTCCTTTAGTTAAGGTGTTTTCTGCTTTGAAAGGATTTTTCTTAGATGTTGCAAAAGGATTATCTCATGTCTTTCTCTTAGTTGATATGGGCACTAAAGCAACAGATGGTTTTAAAGATTCCATAGATGGAATTTGTACTAAAATAGCAGATTTTATTACTAAATGGGGCGGAAAGATTAAAGATTTCTTTTATAAGACATTTACTTGGGATGAAGCAACTCAAAGCATAAAGATTTCCAGTAACGCATTAGACGATTTTAAAGCTAAACTTGATGGTCTTATGGAAATTACTTGGGTAAGAAATCTTGTCAATGCATTTAAATGGGTTTGGGATGTAATAAAAATTGGTTATGAACTTATAAAAAAGATAGTAACAAGTATTCCGAAACTATTCCCAAATCTTGGAAAGGCTATTAGCAATCTTGGTCAATCATTTTTAAGTTTTATAGGAACCTTTGGAGAATTTATATCGGGAGTATTGCAAACAGCATCTGATAGTGGAGCTTTAGACGCTATAGTTGAGTTTATTAGTGGATTCTTCGCTGGAATAGCTGATGCTTTTAAAGATGGCGGAATAGCTACTGTCATTGAAAAAATAACGGACATCATATCAGCGATTCTCGGTTTGGAATCAGCATATAACTTTGAGCGAGGAATGAGATGGTTTGTTGATATATTCGGTACCTTATCCGATATACCAGGAATCATATACTATAATGAATTAGGAAGAGCGTTTTTAAAACTCGGAATAGCGCTCTTCTTATTGTCTTTAGGAATGAAATCCCTTGCCTCAATAGATAGCGATAAACTTACTCAAGCAACCATTGCCCTTGCCGGAATATTAGGCGTATTAGCCGTATTCATATCGGTGATTAATAAAATCTCCGGCGCTCAACGAATGGCTACCGGCGGTCCTCGTGGAGGACTATTTGGCTCATATATTGACATGTTATTTGGAGAACGCAAGCAAGGTACTAAGTTTATTACTGGAAACCTTTCTGGCTATTCTGAATTAGGAAGCATGCTGATTAAAATTGCTGCCGCTGTGCTGATATTCTCTATAGCTCTTAAAAAGCTTGGGGCGCTTGATGTAAAGCAGATGATAATTGCTGTTGTTGGTCTTGCGGCTATTCTGGGCATAACAGCAGGATTTTTAGCAACATTAAAATCTATATCAGGAGAAACAGGAATTGCAAAAATTAATGCAATCGCTCTTGGCATGATTGGTATTGCTGCTTCTTTGGTGATATTTGCAGCCTCAATGAAAATTATAGGAACCATGAAATGGGAGGATTTGGCAAAAGCCGGAGTAACTATTTCTTTTGTTCTTGGAGCTATTATCGGCTTATTTGCGGCTGTTGGCGGAATAGGTGCAAGTTCTGCTAAATTTGCTGTTGTATCTGCATCCATTCTTCTTATTTCAGATGCCTTTATTATTCTTGCAGGCGCAATGAAAATTATTGGAACTGCTAATTGGGAAGATCTTGCTAAATTTGGAGCTGTATTAGTATTCTTTTCAGGAGTAATTATTGGTTTAGGCGCTGTTGCTACATATTTTGCAGTTGGCTTTGCTATTGCGGCTGGAGTTATGATAGCTGCCGCTTTGTCCCTTGTTATTGCCACTCCATCCATATTGGCGCTTGTTGGAGTAATTACGTTACTTGGTGAAGTTCCGATGAACAAAATTACCAAAGCGTTATTTGGTTTGGGTGGAGCTATGCTGATATTAGCATTAACCATGGGAGCAATTGATCCTAAGGGGGCTATGGCTTTATCTATAGCTGTTCCGGCACTTATGGCTTTAGTTGGTGCTTTAGGTATTTTGGGTGGATTTGAAACCAATACGCTAATAAAAGCTCTGCTTACTATGGGTGCAGCAATATTATCTATTGCAGTGGCCAGCATTCTTTTACTCCCGGCAATACCAGTTTTACTTTCTTTATCGGCTGCTGCTCTTATGGTTGGCCTTGGGATGAATTTGGCTGGCGGCGGTTTAATAATGTTTGCTACTGGATTGGCCATTATGTCAAAAGTTGGAGTCGCTGGAGCAAGAACATTAGTAGCTTCACTTAAGGTGCTTCTTGTTGGCCTTGTGGACTTAGGAGATGAGCTTTGCGCTGGTATAGTTGCACTTATAGCATCTCTTTGTGGCGCAATACTTCAAAGCGTTCCTCAAATAATTGATACAATAGGCACTTTGTTATTAACTTTATTAAATTGGCTTTGGAAGCATAGCGAAGAAATAGCCGCAGCTCTTGCTGGTATTATTAAAGGAATAATAAAAGGGATTACTGCTTATATAGGTGGAATTATAGACGTCTTGATAATACTTGTTGTGGAAATAATAGACGGTCTCGCAAATGCAATTAACAAAAATGAAGCAAGGATTCAAGCGGCCATAGAGAACTTATTCCGGTCGTTGCTTAGCCTTGGACTCACCATTTTAGGAGCAAGTGTTAAGTATACTGTGCCTTTTGGCAATATATTGGCTAAAGCAATTTATGCTATTAGAGATTATATTGTTGGAAAGATGCAATCTGAAGAGGAGACTACTCCTAAAAAGAAGAATAATATAGGCTTATATACAAGAGGGCCAGCAAATATTAATTCTTCGACTGATGCAAGTGAGGCCACGTCGTCCCTTAATACAGGTACCGGTTCTAGCGGAATAATAACAGATTTAACAAAAGTTACCGGAGAAAATGTTAATATATTTGGAGATCAGTCGATTTCTGATATGGGCGGATTTATGTCCATGGCAGAAGGATCTATACCTACATTTTCTGGTGATATTTCTGATTATTCTGATTATTTATCCTGGACTTCAGATCTTCCACAAGCTAATAATAATTTAGAGATTCTTAATAATTCTATTAAAAAGCAAAACGCGCAAGCTAATAGAGCTGGTATGGATTCTCGTAGCATTAATCCGATTGAATCTACTACCAATAATACTAAAAATTATGGAGATTTCACTATAAACATTAATGCTCCAGAAGGTATGGACGCAAAGGAACTTGCTGAGTATGTTATGGATGAAATCCAATCCGAAACAAGTAGAAGGGAGGCTGCTCTTGCATAATGCCAAACGTTCCAATGCATAGTTTTACATTTAATGGCTTGAACAGCCGAGAATACTGTAGTTTATTTGTTTCTAATGGAGCAACCCATAGCGCTCCGGAAAGAGATATTGAGAGCGTTTCTATTCCTGGACGAAATGGAGAACTAACAATAGATCATGGTCGGTTTAAAAATATTAAGCTTTCTTATTCTGGCTGGATAATTGAAGACGTTGATGAAAATGTTGTAAAAGCCAGAAACTGGTTATCCTTTGCTAGTGGATATAAGAAATTAATAGATTGTTACCACAATGATCTATTGGGAAATCCAATTGAATATCGAATGGCTAGGCTTACTGGAGGTGTTGAGTTCCAGTTAACTAACACCTATCCAGTAGCCGCCGTGACAAGTCTTAATTTTGATTGCATGCCGCAGCGGTTTCTTATTAATGGGGATAATCCAATTGAAATAACTGAAAGTGGAACTCAGATAGCTAGTCCTACTTTCTATCAAGCAGTCCCGTTAATTAAGGTTGATGGCACCGGCTCTGGAAAAATTTCAGTAAAGGCCTTTAATGAAGATTCATCTGTTCGTTTTGAGTGTGAGGTTAAGATCTCAGATATTGGAGGGACCACGTATCTCGATAGCGATATAGAGCGCGCCTATCAAATTCAAAATGGGATAATTGTTCCTGTAGACAACCGTATAACTCTTAGTAATGGTTACCCTAGGATGAATTTTGATACCATTTCTGAAAATGATGATCCAGTTATAACTGAAAGAAGAACCTTTATTTATTTCTATGATGGCGTTACAAAAGTCACCATCACTCCAAGGTGGTGGAGAATATGAGACCTTATCTTATTCCTAAGAACTTTGATCTTTCTTATCTTTTGGGTTCTGAAGGAAAAATCTTATTTACATCCGATAGGCTTGCCTTGTGTGTTCAAAGCACAAATCCACATATACCTGAAAATACTGGGCTTGGTGTTTTATCTGAAGCTATTAATTGTAAGGTAAAGCATGGACCAAAGGGATATGATGAGCTTGAAATGGAGTACCCAATAAATGGGCACTTGTATCCATATATTACCAATCGAGCTCTTATTGTTGCTAATGTTGAACGTACAAGAGGAAACCAAGCCTATCGGATTTATAAGATTAAAAAGACAATAAAAGGTAGAGTTCAAATTAATGCCAGACATATAGCATATGATTTAGGTGGAATTATTACTGGCCCATTTAAAGCTAATAATCTTACAGATGCGCTTACTTTCTTAAAGACTAGATCACTCAACATGTGCCCATTTAATTTCTCATCTACTAGAAGCTTAAATATTCCATTTGAGGTTAAGCATCCAACTGCCATTTGGGATTTAATGGGCTCTAATGATGACTGCCTTCAAAGTGTTTATAATGGCGAATACTTATTCGACAATTATGACATTACATTTGAAGAGAGATTAGGAACCGATAATAATGTTCAAATTACTTATGGCGTTAATATGACAGATTTTGAACAGGATGCATCTTGTGAAAATTGTTTTACTGGAGCTATAGGTTATTGGGTCGGTGGAGAAGAAGATAATACTGAAGTAGTATATTCTTCTATTGTTCATGCTCCTGGCAGATTCAATTATGAACGATTAACGACAATTGACTTATCTTCTTATTGGGATGAAGCACCAACTAAAGAAGAGTTAAATGAAACTGTTGCCACATATGTGGAAGCAAATAATATTGGTGTTCCAGAAATCTCTTGGAAGATTAATTTTGTTCCATTAGACACAACTGAAGAGTATAAAAATATAGCCCAGATTCAATATGTATCTCTTGGCGATATAGTCCATGTGCATTTTGAGAAATTAGGAATCAATGCCTCAGCTAGAGTAGTTGAGATTGAATGGGATGTCTTAAATGATAAGTATTCTTCTGTATCTCTTGGAGATGTTAAGAAAAATGTAGCATCAACTCTTGCCAGTTATGGAAGTGCAATAAGTCAGACCGCCTCTCGATCTGATGTTATTAAGGCCGAGCAATCCGCCGTCGATAAGGCAGAAAAAGCTTCTACTCAAGCGTTAGATACCTTTATTCGAGCTGGAACTTTATCGGCTTCTCAAATTCAAGGCGGAGAACTAATTATTGGTGGTCAAGATAATCAAAATGGGATTATAAAGATCGTCTCTGGAAGTGGTACTGTTGGTGGAACCATTAAAAATACCGGCCTTATTTATGATTTAAGTGTTACTCCATGTTATATTTCGGCTGGAGACACGGGCTATTTAATAATGCTCACTCGTTCTGAAGAGGACGGTGGAAACACCAGTCTTGGTGGTTTGAGTGTGACTCAATATTTAGATGCCGGTAATAACCAATTTACAAATTCTGGAATTACTTTATATGAATATGACCATACAAATAATACAAAAAGAAGAACTGCCTATTTAAGCGGTCGCGGACGGTTATATTTGTACGATGATAATGGTGATGAGACGGTTAGAATTGATGGTCGGACCGGAAAAATTGAATGCCTTGCTCTTGAAATAAATGGTCATAATATTACATAGGAGGTGATGTTGCGTGGCAAATGATTTATACATCTATGATGAATCAAACGATAATTATTATAAGTTAGCATACACTGGACCAGAAGTTGATGAAGCGCTTGGCCGAATTCTTAGACAAAAAGAATTAGATTATGTTGTTCATGGCTATGTTGGCTTTGAAATGGGTTGGAGTGTTTCTATTGTTGGCAAAGTAATAAATCAGGCTATGTCTGAAGTGTATTTAAGTTCGTCCGCGGCATCAAATCAAAATGGGGGAGCTTCTGGAGAAAATTTAGCTGTCATAAATGCAGTTGGAGTATCTGAAGATGAAGCTGAGATTAATAAAGACCTTAGTAATGGTGATCCGGATGAACCGTCAAATGTTGTAATTCCAGGATGGTCTCCATCGGATACTGGTACTGGTTTTATTACTGACATCATTGAGGTGCCACTTGATATGCCTGTTAAATACCCGGTTGTAGCAGGATCAGTTGATCGAGATGACTGCATTATAGTTAGAACTAATTCTGGATCAAATACCTCTAATTATTGGGCTAACCAAAATGTAGCATCGAATGGCACTAGGTTACAATTTAGAGTATATTCTCCAATACAACCAAGCGGAACTTATAGTTTTGTAGCAAGAATTATGGTTTCAGCACGAAGAAGAAAAGCTCCAAAAGTTCCACCTTTCAGAAACGTTCAGACCGGTAATAATGGCAATAATTTAGATGTCTTAAATTCTGCATTGTCTTATCTAACAGCTAGAGAGAATGGTCGTAAATTTGCATACGGACAAAATTGGACATATTCTTTGAGCAAGAAAGTTAATGATGATCTAGGCGCTGGATTAATGGAATGCGATACACTTGTTACTATGTGTATGCTTGGTATTCCGTATGGATCTAGTCAGTATTCAGAATCCAAAATAGCTTCCGGTAGAATACAAAATGGCTATGGAACACATGACTTAATGTATGATAAGGAAACTGGAGAGTATTATGACAATGATGATGGAGAGACCAGAACTCTTGGAGGAAATTCACCAGTAACTGTTCTTTTAGGAAATCATAGAAATAGTAATTATGGTTGGGCTGTAAATAATTTGGTTTGGGCAAAAAAGAGCCGTGGCGTATATGAAAATGGCCTTGGTAAGTTAATTACAAACACTAGTGCCCAGAATTGGTGGGGCTGGGATAACTACTCTGTCTTTACTGATGCCCAGTATGCTCGTAAGGGTGATATTGTTGTATTTAGACGTCCTGATTCTACTCAGTTTGATTTTGTTTCGCATGTTGGAATTTTGGATATTGTTAATGATGAAAAATACGTAATACATGTTTCCACGGAGTCTCTTACTGATGGAAAAATTGTGGCAAAGGCCAAATTAACGCCAGAAGGATTCTATGCAAATGGAAGATATTCTGAAGAGAATACATATTTTATTCGTCCGAACTGTCCTCAAAGTGTTGGCTATAATACTGGTTATAAAGTATTACTTAATGGTGTTGTTTATTCAAGTACTGTTGATAATAATACTTCCAGACCAGATCCGGAAGATCTAGAAAACACGCATTGGGAGGTGGTCGAATGATGATATTTTGTACTGCCGTTCCAAATGCAGAGATTATTGCCGAAGTCGGAGGAATAGCATTAATTGGAATAATGACTTTATTTCAGTTAATCTCAAAAAAGATTAAGCCTTGGGATCTGATATTTAAATGGATTGGCGAAAAGGTAAATGCCGATGTCACAAATCAGATAAAAGATGTAAAAAAAGATATAGACGGTGTAAAAAAGGATCTAGATAAGCATATTAAAGAGTCTACTGCTAAAGACTTAAGAGATGTGCGTATGCAGATCCTTGATTTTTGTAATTCTTGTATGAATGGCCAAAAACATACAAAAGAGCAATTCGACTATGTTATAAGTCAGTGTGATGCATACGAAGAATACATTGATAAGAACGAAATAAAAAATGGCGTTGCTGTTTCTGCGATTAAAGAAATCCATCGCTTATACGACAAATGTATACAAGAAAATAGTTTCTTAAAAGAAGGAGGAACACATGATGATTAAGACTGGAAAAGAACTTGCTACTAAGTGCATCGAGGTGGCAAAGAATTATAAGACGTTGTATGTTATGGGGTGCTTTGGTGCCCCTATGACGGCGACCAATAAGAAGCGTTATACTACTAATCATGAGTATAACACAAGGCCTGCTCGTAAAGAGCTTATTATGGCTGCTTCTGCTGATACTTTTGGTTTTGACTGCATTGGTTTAATCAAAGGTCTTCTGTGGGGCTGGAATGGCGATAAAAAGAAGATCTATGGTGGCGCTACTTATTGCTCTAATGGCGTGCCAGATATTGGCGCAAATGGTGCTATAGCCTCTTGCAAGGACGTCTCTACTGACTTCTCTAAGATCGAGATTGGTGAAGTTGTGTGGACTACAGATCATATTGGCGTGTATGTTGGTAATGGTCTTGCTGTCGAGTGCTCTCCTCGTTGGGAGGATAAGGTACAGATTACTGCTTGCAATAATACTCGTGATGGCTATCATACTCGCACTTGGAAGAAGCATGGCCGATTACCTTATGTGACCTATACTGGAAAGACTGAGGATGTCAAGACTGCTGGTAAGCTTAAGCCAGTGCATGAAATTGCTTTAGAGTGCATTGCCGGTAAGTGGGGCAATGGTGCTGTTCGTAAGCAGAAGCTGACTGCTGCTGGCTATAACTATGCAGAAGTTCAGGCTGAAGTCAATCGAATTCTGAGCACTGCTATCATTTATACTGTTAAGGCTGGCGATACTTTATCTAAGATTGCTAAGAAGTATAATACTACGGTCGCCAAGCTGGTTAAATGGAATGGCATCACTAATCCTGATCTGATTCATGTTGGCCAGAAGATTAAGATTTTGAAATAATTCAAAATGGAGGTGACGTCAATTGTATGAAGTAAAAGGCAAAACCATCACTATGACAAGGGGCGATACTGTAAAGATTGACGTTACTATGAAGGACGCTAATGGAAACGTATATACCCCACTTCCTGGTGAAGTAATTCGTTTTAAGGTAAAAAAGAATTGGTTTGATAAGACAGCTCTTCTTGAAATACCAATTCCAATTAGTACTATGCGTCTTCATATTGCCCCAGAAAACACATCGACCTGGGCCTTTGGTCAGTATGTGTTCGATATTCAAATCACTCATAATAATGGTGATGTGGACACTTTTATTAATAAAGGCACATTAAATATTACTGAGGAGACTGATTAATGGCTGAGCTTGAAGGTAAGTTATCGGCCATACCTTCTCTCTCTGGCTCTTTGAGTCAAGGTTGCGGCATGGTTGGCAGTATCGAGCATGTTGCCGGTAGAGAATACTATCCCTACTATAATGGCAGGCATAGAGTCGTTCCTACGAGGCAGGAGCAGGTATTGCCAACCGCTGCCACAATCGTAACTGAGAACATCGTGGTTGCGCCGATACCAAATAATTATGGATTAATTACTTGGAATGGATCATATATAACCGTTTCGTAAAGGAGAAAATAAAATGGCAAAAAATGTTATTATTAACGGGACGACTTATCCTGCCGTTCCTTATGTGGCTATTCCTCTGTCTGGTGGAGGCGGCAATGCTGTGTTTTATGATACCAGTGAGGCTACTGCTGCCGCAGCAAATATTCTGACCGGTTTTACTGCATTTGGTCCTAATGGTTCAATTAACGGTCAGCTTACTGTCCCTACTATTTCTCAGGATTCCAGCACTAAGGTTCTGACCATCTCCTAATAGGAGGTGATTATGTGGCTGATATTTTAATTAACGGGGCGTCCTATACAGACGTTCCCGCTATTATAGTTCCTAAAGTTGGTGGAGGTAATGCACAGTTTGATGATACAACTATTGCTTCTGGAGCTGCTACTGCTGCTGATATTTCTACAGGAAAACAAGCTTTTGTAAATAGCTCAATAATTATTGGAACTGCTGACTTATGGAATCCTATAGGTGTTGGAGCAGAACTTATTCAGACGTATGATATGGGTACTACGACCCTTGACAATACATTATTTAATGGATGGACTCCATCTACAACAGCAAAAACAATACAAGCAACATCCAATCTTGGTACAATTACAAATCCAGCATTAGATACATATGAGTATGCTATAAAGACTGTATTTGAGAGTAATACTGCTTATGCTAGTGGGACAACATTAGTTGCGGCTGTTGTAAGACAAATATTTGAGATTATCCAAGTTATTCATAGAAAGCCAAGCAATGCTACAAATATTGTAGTCCCAACAGATAACTATAACTACTGCGCTACTCTTTATACTGCTCCATTTATGGATTATTATGATACAAGTGGTGTGAATAAATTAGCATGGACAGGATCTTACGGTATTTATCCAGCGGCAACTGCTGCTACATTTGGATCATCTACTGGCATTAATACAACCATTACAGTTAAAGCTCCAACTTATAATGCCAGATGCTATAAATCTTATTTTAAAGAAGCGATGGCAGAAGCAGTAGATCAAGAAGCGAGTAATATTAAATGCAAGGTATATGTGTATCGTATTAAGCGTGGCGGTTCTACATTGTATAATATGTATCATGAAATCGTTGATATTTATAACCAAGTTTAAATTCAAAATAGGAGGCAATTATGTTTAATTATAAGAATTGGAAATTATATCGTAGTGTAGATGAGGTTGCAGCCGATCCAGATCCACAGCCAGATCCTGTTATCGATGAAAATGGCAACTCTATTACCCCAGATTCTTTGAAGAAGAACATGACTATTCCGGCGGAAGGCCCCGGTAATGATCTGGAAAAGGTTCTGAGTAATATGAATGGTGCTGATCCGACTTATCCAGTTGAGGGGGACAGCGGTCTCATCAAGCAGATGAATGAGCTTGCTGAGAATCCCCCTAGTGGTGGCGTTCCTAAGGCTAATGAGGAAGGTCTGGTCTTAGCCTCTGGCACGAAGGGAAATAAGATTACCATTATCGATACTCATATTACGACCCCGGCGCTTTATGCTGACGATGATCCGTATCAGGGTACTTGGGCAGGGTTTGATGAAAGCCTTATTAAGTGGCCGGAAGAGGGCGAGCGTTATTCCATTGATGGAACCGTCGATGGAAATGAGATTGAGTATATTATAGTAAATGATGTTAGAGAAAAAGGCAAGCACATAAGGACTTCTTGGGGAAATTATGGTGTTATTATCTTTTTCCCAAATGGTACATTTGAAGCGTCGAATGCAGCTAAAGGTGAAATTGATTCTGAGGCTCTTGATTCCGACTTTTTCCTCGACATTGATAAGATCGAGCCAGTTTGGGCGCCACTTCCGGAAGGAACTGTAACTGCCACGGCGTCTGCAAATTTTGTTGGCACCCATGCAGATTCGGCGGCTTTAGATATGACCGCTGAAGAGATTATGACTGCCTTAAGCAATGGCCCGGTGTTTGTGCGGCATTATTACAGTGACATGGGTGATCCAGTGTATCAGTATGGCATTGTGATGCGTATGGATACAGGTCGTGAGGGGACTCCTTATTATTTTAGAGTTCTTACTTATTATAATGGAGCGCTGGTTGAAGCAGTTTTTACTGCGTCGTCCCGCTCAGATTATCCAGTTTGCTCTGATACCTAATTGAGGGAAATCAAAATGAGACTTCCAGATAAGGTTTATGACACTCTTAAGTGGATCGCTTTGGTCGTAATGGATGCTATTGGCTTTGGCTATGCCGAGCTTGCTGATATTTGGGGCTTACCTTATGGCGACGCGGTATGTCGTACTTGTGCGGCATTAGCGTGGGTCTTAGGCGCTCTTCTTGGCATTTCTACAGCAGAGTATCGTAAAAAAAGTTTAGTCGAGATAAACGAAGATTTATATAAGAAACGTATTGAGCAGTATCAAGAGGAGTTAGATTCTGCTAATGACGATTATGAGGAGGATGACAATGCCGAATAATCCTTTAAGTAAAAACATTACTTCTCGAGATGAGGCTACAAATGATCTTGAGAAGTTGGTTGCTAATATGACTGGCGCCAATATTCCAGAAGAACAGACTAGCGGTCTTGGTAAGGAGTTAAAGAAAATCCTTCCTGGAGCAGGCGGTTTACTTCCGGAGTATAGCAATCCTGAGGTCGGAAAGATTCTTGGCGTCGAAATGGGGCAATCAGACATCGTTTTATTTGATTGTCATATTCCAAATAGGGACGTAAGGCTTTCTTCTGAACAAGGGGCAAATACTTATGTGGGCTCTTATCCAGGCTTTAAAGCTATTAATGACGAGATTATAGGATGCTATATAATTATCGGTAATACCGTGATTCCAACAGAGTGTTATTATACCGATCGCGGGGGCGAGATTTTTATTGGCTATGAAGATAATGATATTCAATATCGCTTCTTTTCTCATGGTAAGTACACTATAATTAATTATGGCAAAGAGGATTGTACAATTCATCCAAGTAGAATTTCAGTTACTGCTTATGTTTCCGTTCCTACTGTTATTTGGCGAGATGAAAGCGAGCTGCCAATTCCTTCTCCAAGTGTTGCTGGCAAAGCTCTTCTGGTGAATAATCAGGGAACTGGGTATACTCTTGGCGATTGGCCTAACGAGTTGCCAACGCCTACTGCGCAGGACGAAGGTAAACTTATTGGTGTTAATAGCTCTGGTGATTATATTTTAATTGATGACCGTTTACCAGAATCTGCTGCTCAGGATGAAGGTAAGCTTGTTGGTGTTGATAGCTCTGGTGATTATATTTTACGTAATAATTATACTCCAGATCCTCAGACGGTTACTATTGGGTTAGTGGAGCATGAAGCAACCGTACATAATATATTAGTAGGAACTGCTGAGCTTGAGGACGGAGTTAGTGATTTACCTACTGGCGTTATTTACCTTCAGATAGAGGAGTGATATTATGGCCGTCTTTACTGGAAATAATAACAAGGCAAAGACAGTTTCTTCTATTTACATTGGACAAGGTAACAAGGCTAAAGAGGTTCAGGCTGCGTATGTTGGAGTAAATGGGAAAGCAAAAGAGGTATATACTTCTGGGCCTCCAGAAGGGTTTACGGTTGTGTATGGTGGACAAGGGACTGCTAAAGTTAGCCTTATTGGAATAGGAAAGATTTATTGGGGCGACGGAACTAGTACAAAATATAAGGTTACTGGTTTTAGTTCGCAGCAATTTACACACACTTATCAGGACACAAGCACTGATTATATTGCAATTATTACTGGATCACCATCATATATTTGTTTCGGAGCTAATAGACTCACCGATGCCGCCACTACTCTAAAAGAGGTTCGGTCCGCATTGCCATGCGTTGGCGCTCGAACATTTTTGCAAGATTGTTTTTACAATTGTACCAGTCTAACTACCGTCGTATCGAATTTGTTTGTTAATAATCCGAATGTTACAAGTTTTTACAGATGTTTCCAGGGATGTACTAGTTTAACTTCTATTCCATCGGGATTATTTGATAATAATACAGCCGTTACTCAGTTTGACAGTTGTTTCCAGGGATGCACTAGTTTAACTTCTATTCCATCAGGATTATTTGATAATTGTACGTCAGTACCCAGTTTTTCACGCGTATTTTATGGATGTACTGGTATCACATTAATTCCATCGGGATTATTTGATAATAATACAGCGGCAACCAGTTTTAATACTTGCTTCTCGAATTGTACAAGTCTCACTTCTATTCCATCAGGATTATTTGATAATAATACAGCAGCAACCAGTTTTAATACTTGCTTCTCGAATTGTACAAATCTCGCTTCGATTCCATCTGGATTATTTGATAATAATACAGCGGCAATTACTTTTAGTAGTTGTTTTAGTGGATGCTCTTCATTAACTACCATTCCATCAGGATTATTTGATAATAATACAGCGGTAACTACTTTTAGTAGTTGTTTTAGTGGATGCTATTCATTAACTACCATTCCATCAGGATTATTTGATAATAATACAGCGGTAACCAATTTTAATACTTGTTTCTCGAATTGCACAAGTCTCGCTTCTATTCCATCTGGATTATTTGATAATAATACAGCGGTAACCAATTTTAATACTTGTTTCTCGAATTGCACAAGTCTCGCTTCTATTCCATCTGGATTATTTGATAATAATACAGCGGTAACCAATTTTTCACGCGTATTTTATGGATGTAATGGTATCACGTCAATTCCATCTGAATTATTTGATAATAATACAGCGGTAACTAATTTTGATAGTTGTTTTAGTGGATGCTCTTCATTAACTACCATTCCATCAGGATTATTTGATAATAATACAGCGGTAACTACTTTTAGTAGTTGCTTCTCGAATTGTACAAGTCTTACTTTAATTCCATCTGGGCTATTTGATAATAATACAGCGGCAACTACTTTTGAGAATTGCTTTATTAGTTGTAGAGCTTTAACGTCAATTCCATCAGGATTATTTGATAATAATACAGCAGTAACTAATTTTTTTGGAACTTTTTGGAATTGTAATCATATAACTTCTGCGGCTCCAGAATTATGGGATACTACAAAATGGCCGTCAGTAACAAGTCATACGTATTGCTTCAAAAGCTGCACCTCCGCAGCTAACTATGCTGATATTCCATCTGACTGGAAATAATCTATTTATCCCCCACTCTTCCGCTTTGGAGGGGTGGGGGCCTTTTTACATTGCTTATATTTTTCCCTCGCAAAATTTACATAGGCAATAATAGAAAGGAAGGTGAACGACAATGAAAAAAGCACCATATTGGTTTCCTGGACTGAGTGCGGAAAGCATGGAAGCGCTTGGAGAAAAAATGACTCTTGATGGAGAAGAATACATGGTCTGTAGACCAAAGGAAGATTGTGTCATTAATGACATGCTTTTCTTGGCAAGCGACCTGTACCCCTTTAACATCACAGGGGATGATGAAATCCAAGTGGTTGGCATGACTGGAATGATCATTCAGGGGATATTCTATATGCGCGAAGAAAGTTTCAACAAATACTTTCAAAAGACTGAGGCCTAACATGGCCTCTTTCTTTTCTCCTCGCAAAATTTACAAGGTTTATAGTAGAAGAGAAGAGTTAGCTCAGTTTGGTAGAGCAACAGACTTAGGTTTGTAGGTCGTAGGTTCAAATCCTACACTCTTTTTATATTTTTTACCTCGTAAAATTTACATAGGCAATAATAGAAAGGAAGGTGAAAAAAATGGATCAAAAATTATCATTTTATGAAACTGTTTATCGTCTTTTTGAGGAAACAAAAGAGATTGAAATCGTAATCTCTGGGTGGATCAATCATGGAAAATATGATTCGGCTATTAGAAGCGGAAGTGCACCGCATGATATACCATTCAATGATCCTATAATCGATGGGTGCGTATTTATGATTTGTGGCGAACTGGTCACAAATCATGGAGAGCATTTTAGCGATTTACGAAAGTGGTATTGCCTATTGGACTATCATTCAGTGGACGAAGCTTTGGTTAAACTTAAAGCACAGACAATGGTTGGTGACCATATTGTTACGATTCCTCTCGGAACTTATGAAATCAAAGAGATTGATTTGGTTTCGGCAGAAGGATATTGGGATCTAGCATTTAAAACCAAGATTGAAAGGATTGAGGCCTAACAAGGCCTCTCTCTTTTTTTCTCGCAAAAAATACAAGCTCTCTAATAGAGAGACTTTATACAAAAGAATTGGAGGAGTAAAAATGAGTACATTCTTTGCAGTAGTATTTATCTGCGGAGCAATAATCATTGGCGCGTCCTGGATTATCGAGGCGTATAAAGACACATTTAAAGATTGAGGTCTAGCAAGGCCTCTCTCTTTTGCCTCGCAAAATTTTCAAAGCCTTTAATAGAAAGGTGCTAAAAATTATGTAATTTTTTAAGGAGACTTAACAAGTCTCCTTAAATTTTTTGGAGGGGTGCTTTATGGAAGACGAGAAATATGTATTTATCGAGGATATTAAAAAACGAAAAGACATAGCAAGATCTGCGCGTAAGAAAAAAAATGGTGCCAAATCAAAGAAGGTCACTTTCCCTAGCGATTATTTAACTAAAAAGGAGAGAGAAAAGATGAACGGAGAATGCAAGACCTGGAATCTTAATGAGTTTTATACCTGGGCAGAATTCAAAAAAATGCCAGTGGACATTGCGGCTGCTTATATTTCTACATTGAACCAGAAGTATAGAGTTTCGATGATGAATATCGCTGAAAAACTGTTCCATATTGGCAAGCCGACTTTTAGTACATATATTCACAAAAAAGGAATCAGCGACTTGATGAAAATTAAGATGTATAATAACCGCGGAGAACATAACCGGAATCTTGTGGAGTTCGAGAACGCAATTATCGCCGCAAAGATTGCTAAAGAGACGGTCCCTGCTGATATTTTCATCCCTGATGGAATGGCTCCAGGCTATTGTTCGGATGGTACGAAGGTAGAAGACGCCATTAAGGAAGCAGTTGACGCGGCCAACAAGAAGCTCGTGGAGGATGGTTCTATATCTGTCGGCGAGGTGATTGCTGATATTCATAAGGAAATTGGCGTTCCTGGTACGGAATCTGCTCTTGATTTCTCGTATAATCCCGATGGTGAGTTTATCAATCTTCCTTATACGCCGCCAAAGCTAGATGATGAGTCTGAAAAGGAATGTCTTTTCTTTGATTCGTTTTCTAACAGAAGTTTCTGGGTAACAAAAGATGCTGTATCCAACGCTATAGACAAGATTAATAGCCAAATTTACAGGTTCCCAACCGTAAATGACTTCTATTTCATTCTTGGTCTTGATCCTATTAAGGAAGGGGAGGGCAGAGGATGGAGACCTGAAATGAAAGAATATGAATTTAATCCTTGCCTTAGAGTCGATAAGACCATTGATGGTAAGAAATGCATCGTCATAGACTATTTGCCATATTACATCAACGAATTTAAGAAAGCCAATTGCGCAAATGACTCTCCGGTTACCCGTCTTAACGTGACCATGAATGGTATCGACGGTGATAGAATTGCTGATATTCTCTCGTGGTTTACTGGAAAGGACGTAATGGTGACCCTTATTGTGCAAGAAAAGATCGACTTGTAACCGATAATCAACAATAACTTCATCGAGGATATTTGTGGATTTGTGGTGAGGGGCCAGAGCTATGTGCTTATGCTGGCCGTGTAGATGAAGTTATTATATTTGCCGATGTGGTGGAATAGGCAGACACAGCAGACTTAAAATCTGCCGAGCTAATTGCTCTTACCGGTTCAAGTCCGGTCATCGGCACCATCCGCATTAGCGGACACCCTTCTTTTTACCAATAACCGTCTCTCATTGCGAATTATGTTCGGGTCATAAGTATAACTCCTTTCATCTTTTCATCACCTCTTTCATGGGATTCCTTCCTTATTTACGTAATGTTCGTCTGGTAGATCTAATAAGCAGCAATAGAGAGTAAATTATGAATAGGGCGCAGGTTTACATACGTGCGGTTTCCTGCGCAGCATCCAGGTGTAGCTCAGTAGGTAGAGCGCTTGATTTGGGATCAAGAGGCCGTGAGTTCGAGACTCGCCACTTGGACCATGTCGCGGTATTAGTTTATTATCGCGTCGCCATTGCAGGAACGAGTGTTTCGGTCCGAAGGTGTAAGAATATGGCTAGGCATTGTGCGCAAAATGCTAAAGGGCCCTTCTGCAGACGGCCCAATAAACTATTACTCGTGTTATGGTTCCCGTAAACTAGGGATTAAATGGACTATACTCTACAAGTCCTAGGCCCCTTTATTAAGTCCGGCCAGCACGAGTATATCTCCCGGTAGCTTAACATAGGTGAGAGCCTTACATGCATGTACGTGTAAGAGATGCAGGTTCGAATCCTGCTCGGGAGAACTTAGGAGAAGGGCTTTGGTTTATAGCCCATATGGTGGAGCTCGAGATCCACTAAGCCGAGTCGCGAATCGGCAATAAACTGGGTTCCTTGTGGCCGCATGATGATTTCACAAGGCCGGCAGTCTGAGCCGCGAGAACAGCCCTGCATTGGGCCGGGGTTAAAGAAAGACAGCCCTCCTTTAAAACTATTACGATGCATTTTTGGTGCCGACTAGAGAAAACATGTTCGGTTAAATGGGTCAGTCAGGTCTAGACAGCGTCTGCAGGCGGACTGTGCTAGTAACAGATCTACAGCCAACGTAATAGTTTATATTTCCTCCATTAGCTCAATGGTAGAGCGGGCGACTTATAATCGCTTGACCGAAGTTCAACTCTTTGATGGAGGACCAAACCAGGATATTCTATAAGGTGGCCCGATGGAGGTCTTAAATGCGTGAGGCGGCCTTATAGAATAATCCTGCAATGCTTTTGATTTTTGAAAGGAGAAAAAGTATGGCTATTGGCAATCAGACTTCTACTGAGGATTCCAATCCCTCGCAAGAATTGCATCCCCTTTAATGGGAAACCCACATTAATTGAAGGAGGAGAAAGATGGATACTAAGGCACTTGACAAAAGGATCAAGGACTTGGAAGTCGCTCTGAATGAGTGTAAAGAGGGTGATCAGGATGCCGAGGGCATCGCCAAGGAGCTTGGAAATTTGGTGGCAATTAAGGTTAAGTTGATGGCGGAAAAGAGAAAGAGTCTCTTCCGTATCGCGACTTATATTTGGGATGTCATCAAGTTTATTGGAGCTATTGGCGCTACGTTCTTCGCAATCTGGTTAATTGCGGCACTTGAGGAGCACTTCCCCATGAACTCCAAGATTCTGAATCTAGCGACGAAGATCTTGTCTAAATTCGTTATCTGAGGAGTTCCCAAAAGAGAGGCTTACATAGCTTCTCTTTTTGCCTCTGCTGATATTCGCAAAAAATACATTCCTTATAATGAGGAGAGTGGAAGTTCTAGGTTATGCTGGAACCCCGGGAGGCTGGGAGACCACATTAATAGCTCAATGGTAGAGCGCTCTGGCAACAGAGAGACGCTAGTTCGAAGCTAGCAATCCTTATATTTTTTGTCTCGCAAAAATTACAACTCTTATAATAGAAAGGAAAGAATTGCAATACGTGATCCGAGTTGAGAAACGAGGGGCGGGAAGAGCAAAGAAGGACAAAACGTTAACTGGTAAATGGCGTACCAAGATTCATGATAACCAGATTCATGAATCGATTGAAGGCTGTCACTGTGTCAAATTTGCATTCTTTATATTTTTTCGCAAAAATTACAACTTCTATAATGAAAGGAAGAGAAAACAATTGGCAAAGTGGGGCATAGCCGATTATGGTTATGCTCACATTAAGTCGAAGATGGTTTATTTTCGTACTTATTGTAGGATAGTTGAGGTTCAGATGGCAGAGCCTCAACTATTTGACAGCGCTTATATTTTTTATCTCGCAAAAAATACAACTCATTTAATAGAGGAGTTCAAACCTAATTTTACAGTATTTTGAAGGAGGTACTAAAAATGGGAAGCATGTTAATTGGATTCGTAGCGTCCAACGTAGTTTGGGGACTGGTCACAGTTTGTGATCCTCACCTGGTGAGTGAGGAGGCAGCTAGTGGTAGTAAGATCCTGAGAGTCGTGAAGGATGGCACGGATATGGTATTCAGTGGCATGAAGCTTTGTTTTGCCTGTGAGCTGGTCGCAGCAATTGTTGTAAAGGAAGGAGTAAAGAATGTATTCTCTAAAAAGACTGAGGATTGAGGCCACATGGCCTCTTCCTTTTGCTGATATTCACAAAAATGCAGTATTTATAACGAAGAGATTGATTAGAGAAATCTAATCAGTCTCTTTTATTTTTATCAGAAAGAGGTTTTGCTATGATGGCTTTTCCAAATCAGTATTACTCAGGCACATTTATACCATCCCCATGTAAACACTGTACAGTCGATACCGGACGCCATCCTGGATGTCATGCGCAATGTGAGAGTTATATTTCATATCGTGTGGCGATGGATGAAAAAAATGAAAAAATCCGTAAGGCTCGTGCGGATTTTTACGAGCCAGCAATAAGAAAAAACACAAAAAAGATGAGGATGAAAGGATCAAAACATGGAGAAGTTTGATGTAGTGGCAAGGCCTTCCCATTATGCGGAGGGTCGTAAGTATGAACCTAAGGACGTAATTCGTGACTGGGGGCTTAACTTCAATCTTGGGAGTGCTGTCAAGTATATCTCGCGAGCAGGACGAAAGGATGATATTTTGCAGGATCTTAGAAAAGCTGCTCAATTCATTCAATTCGAGATTGATGCGATTGAAGAAGAACGTGTAAACCTCTTTGAAGGACGAGTTGGGCAAGCTGAAGAAGGGAGAAAAGAAGGATGAAACAAATTAAATGCGATGTTTGCGGAAAAATCTTAGATTTTGGAGAAAGGTATAAGTCTGATATTTACGACTATGATCTTTGCCCTAAACATAAGGAGCAAGAGAAATACCTGAATATGCGCGAAGTATATATTAATGCGTTGAAGAAGGAGAAGGATGATGAATAATCCAAAAGAGCAGGTGTCACAATTACTTACTGGACTCGGCGCATTAGCTGAGAGTTGCCACGCATTATATTCGGATTTTATAGACTCTGGGTTTGATGATCAGAAGGCATTATGGCTTACTGGGGAGTATCTTAAATCCATGGTAGCCGCTTCGTCTAATTGTAAAAAGGAGAACGAAAATGATTGTTAAACGTAAATGGCGTAAAATCGTAGCTGGAATAATTGTCAAGACTTACACAGCTTACTATCTGTTCGGAATCATTCCTATTTATATTTCTATTGAGGAGATTTAAAAGTATAAAAGGAGGACACATGAGCAAAGAGTACATTGAGAGAGAAGCGGCGTTGTATGTGGCGTGTGACAAAAATGCGGCATGGGACGCCTACCGAAAAATCAAAGCCATTCCCGCCGCAGATGTGGTGGAAGCTGGCTACAAGGCATTTGCCGAGTGGGTGGCAAGGATCATTTTCAATGGTGGATTGGAGGACGAGGCGTTCTGCGAGTTAGCTTGTCGAAAACTGAATGACTTGGGCATCGTAGAGAAGACGGAAAACGAATGGCACTTTGATGATCCTCTGTCTAATGATATTAAATCGATTATTGAAAACGGAGAATTGAGAGGTAAAAATGATTAAAATTGAAGATCTTTGCTATAATTCTACAAGCTTTGTAATGGCTATTCAAGGAATGCGTAATCCGATGAATAGCTGGGCCAAGTCCGACAGTGGATGGGGTAATGATTGGCCTTCCGATCATGGCATTCTCATTGATTCTGATGCGGATTCATATTACGAGTGCCGAATTGGGCCTAATGACCAGGAACTTATGAGGAAGCTTGCAAAAGCTGGCTCTGTTCATGCTAAGTATCGTCGAATGATTACGGTTTATGCTGATATTACTGCCCCTCTTTATTGGTGGAAGGAATTTGACACTTATAAGGTCGGAACAGTCGCCAACTCCTGTAGCACGATGCACAAGATCCATGCGAAGGAGTTTATGCTGGAGGACTTTAGTTGTGAGCATTTGTTTACATGCCCCGATCGGGATAAGTGTCCGGAATTTGTTTACAACGTTGAGCGTAATCGTACGGCAATGGAAGAAGAGGTTCTTTGGCACTATGAGAATGGTGCTTCTTATGCAGGCGAAGCGTGGGACGAGATTAACGATTGGGTCGATTATGAGTACGCAAAAGATGTTTTGGAGCATACCATTACAGTCCTTAACTATTATCGTCAGAAATTCCTCGAAACCAATGACAAGCGCTATTGGTGGCAGATGATCCAGCTTCTTCCAAGCTCTTACAACCAGAAGCGGACAGTCATGCTCAATTATGAAGTTCTTGCTCATATGTACCACGACCGTAAGGACCATAAGCTTGACGAGTGGCGGATATTCTGCGAGATTATGAAGGACCAGCTTCCGCTTAGTGAGATATTTACTTTGAGCGCTAAGGAGGATTGACCATGCCGGCTACAAAACCGATATTAAAGTGCAAGAGATGTGAAAAGATAATTCCAGAGAAACATTGGCTTATTCAGGATGTCGAGTATTTAGGGGAAGGATCTCCTAGACTGCCGATTTGTGAAGAATGTCATGAAAGCTTTTTGCATTGGCTTGACGAAATCAAAAAGTTTAAGGAGAAACTCAATGAGCAATACGGAAAACCTTCCGAGCATTGACCTTATGTTCGAACCTTTTTGCAAAAACTGTAAGCAGGCCGAGTTAAAAATAATAGATGGCGATCGAGTATATGCTGATAATATAATTTATCAAATCACCACCAGCCTTACTTGCGAGCATATACAAGCTTGCCGACGGGTTTATAAACGATTTTGTAAAAAAGAGGAGAATTCTAATGGATAACTTAAAAGAAGTATATTTCTATAAGTACTGTGACACATGTAAGTACAGATCCACATATGATGACGATAACCCATGCGATGAGTGTTTAAGTATTCCAGCAAGAGAAAATAGTCATAAGCCAGAATATTATAAGGAGGACGAAACAAATGGCTGAAATTAAAACTAGAGAAATTGCGGCAAGAATAGTTGATCAATTTGAAGATGTTTTGGAGCTTGCTGATATTACTGTACCATCTCCAGAAGATGGAGAAAAAGATCCAGAAAATGACGCCGCTTTATATGGAAGTGTGTATGCAGATCTTTTGGATTCAGTTGAACAGGAACTAATAGATATTCTTACTGGATTTGACTACCATAAAGATAAAATAATTCCATACACATTTTAACGGGCAGTCTTGAAAGGAGAGGAAATCATGATTCCAATACGTCCTGCTGATATTTTAAAGTTCTGTAAAGCACATTTACCAACCATCTTATCTGGTGCGGCCGCCATAGGGGTAATTGCTACAGGAGTGACCGCGTATAAAGCTGGCAAACATGTAGAAGAGGAAAATAGGTTAGGACGCCCATCCAAATGGACGAATTATATTTTACCGGTTGTATGTGGAGGAGTGACTATCTGTTTTATTATTTTTGCTGATCGGCTGAATGCAAAACAAATTACCGAACTTCTAGCTAGTGCTGTATTTTGGAAGCAGGGATACAATAAACTTGAAGAAAAGGTTACTGATATTTTAGGAGAAGATAAAGTTAAAGAAATAAAAGATGAAATTGTTAATGAAAATATTTCAAAGGAGGCACTCAAGACTCAGGCGTCATCAACTTTAACTGACGGCTCTATGCTTTGCTATGAACCATATACGGAACAGTTTTTTAGAGCAACAAAAGAGCAGCTATTATGGGCAGAACTTACTGCAAATAAAATGTTTTGCGGCAAAGGCGGAGTTAAATTAAATGAAGTACTAGAACTATTCCCTGGATGTAATAAAAAGCCATTAGGAGAAACTATAGGTTGGTTCTTAGATGACACTGGTTGTTTTAATGCCAGTTATTACTTTCCTGGGTGCGCGCACCAATATATTGATATTCAACCAGTTTTAAAGTCGATTGACGGCGTTGACTGTATGGTTATACATTATGGGCTCTGTCCTTATGAGCCTGACGAACCGGAGGAATGGAAATGAAATTTAAAAAATTTAGAAGACTTGCAAATTATATTTGGCTTTTGTCACTAGTCGTTTGGCTGGTGACTTTTGTTTTTCTTAATGGAAGTGAATGGCCAATTCTGACGAGTGGCATTCTTATTGGTACTATGATCTGGGCAACGATATTCAATTGCATTAAGCCAAAATACAATGGTGCCTTACAGTATGACTCAGATGTGAATGAGCATACTGAAAAGTGGAATCTTGTAGTTAATGGGGATCCATCTGAATGGCCAACGTTAGACGAAATTGTTCTGAAAGTAGAGCAAAGAAAGGATGATGTTTGATGGACGCTAAACGCTGCGATAGATGCAAAGAATTTTATATAGGAGAAGATAATTTTCCTAAGTTTGATTTTGAAGAACTTACACCAAAAGGTTATAAGCATGGAACCTCCAATTTAAAAGTTAACATCTATCAAGAAGGATCTGGAATCCAATATAGATTAGATTTATGCTCGACATGTCAAACTAAAATCTTCAATTTTATAATTAATAAGGAGGAACTTTAATGGCTGATAATTACGAATTTAAAAACGTTCGCGGCCATATTGAGGTATTCCTTAACGGAGAATTTCAATTCAGTGCCGATACTATGGCGGAGGCATACCATGAATTAAAAGAAACGGAGGAATAATATGAGCTTTTTGGAGCATGTTGGTAATTTCCTATGCGTCTTAGTTGTTATATTTACGGCAGCGCTAATCGCCGCTATTATAACGGCCATTATTCTTAATCCAAAGACTGATAAGGAAATAACTGTAAAAGAAAAGTCTGCTGATATTTTGGAAGTCACATCTGAAGAGCCGGTTGAAATAGTTAAGGTTACTGTTAAAGAGACGCCTCTTAATCCAAAGCCTATCGAGCAACTTAATGAACAATGGCCTACTATCCATACTACTAGTAATAAACCGGAAGATACTTATCCGACTTATGAAGAGGTTGTGATATTTCAGATTCTTACTCACGAAGGCGGTGATGACCAGATTATTTGTAATTTAGTTGCCCAGGCATTATATAATACCTGTGAAAAATACAATTGGCAATTAAGCCCATTAGAGATCGCTTATAGATACCAATATGCAAGTCCTTTAAACTGGTATTCAAAAGAGGCGCAAAAGGCTTATACGGACGTGTTTATATTTAGAAAACAATTTGCAGAGATAGGAAACGCCACCATATTCTATGCTCCAGCTTATTGCTCAAGTTCATATCATGAAAGTCAGATATTTGTATACGAAACACATGGAGTGCGATTTTTTGAGGAGAGATGACAATTGAATTGCCCAAATTGCAAAACAAAAGCTCGGGTTGTGGAGACGCGGGAATCTGGATATGAGCGTAAAAGGCGGCTGATCTGTCCTGCCTGTAATACTTATATTTACACCTGCGAGTCCATTATCTATAGCTATAAGCCGACGGAGGATGAAATAAATGAATTTAGAAAAAGAAGAAAAAACAAGTATAAGAAATGAAAAACTTCTTAAAGATCTTGAGTATGTCGAAAATCGATTACTTGAAAAGACTAAGCCCGGCTATGTTGCTACAAGAAGTGAACGGACGCATATGGCAATATTTGAAATTTTATTTGATATCTTGACTCACATTATTAAAAAGGAGAAACAGTATGGCAAATAAAACGTGCCCTTATAATCAGAGGGAAATCCAATGCGAAGAAACTGGGATTAGTTACAACGATTGCTCGTCATGCGGATGGAATCCGAAGGTTGCAAATAAACGGCTTAAGAAGATTCGTGCTGATATTTCGCCAAAGGGCGAGCATTCAGTATTTGTTTATGCTGTCGGGGGATCCATTCAATGAGCGAGTTCTATGATCCTGAATTTATAGCCAATCTTAATGCTGCGGTCAGAGCATTTAGAGCCAATAACCCAAAAATAGAAGTATCTATAACAGAGCATCATACTTCTAATTATATGCATATTGAGATGGCAAATCTAAAAAACTGCACTTTTGCAGCAATAGATATTAAACCAAATATAGTCCCTCAAGCATCTGAATATGCTAGTGAGTTCTGGGAAATAATATTTGGGGATTTATATTCAGCACTACTTAAGCTCGAATTAACCTGACCGTTTCGCAAAATTTACAGACTATCTAGTAGAAGGTTTAAACATGCCTTCAGAAATTTTGAAAGGGGAGCACAGTATGAATGTCTTATCCATGATGCGCCAATATGGTAAAATTGCTGGTAAGTTTGTCAAAGCAAACTCACCAACTATCTTAACTATATTTGGCATAGGAGGCATGGTAGCAGCAGTTATCATGGCTACTAAGCAACCAGTTAAAGTCCAAGAGGAGTTATATGAGTTAGAAAAGGAGGAGGAGCGATTAGCAAATGCCGACCACGAGGACCCAAAGCATCCATTTTGGCCACGTGCAAAGATTTATATTAAGCATTATTGGTCGACCGTCGTAATGATGGCGTTAAGTGCTGCATGCACTCTATTTGCTAATCGAATAAATCTAAAACGTCAAGCTGCCCTGTTAGCCGCTTATCAATTAAGTGTAACTAACTATAAGGATTTGAAGGAAAAGATAAAAGAACTTGATGGCGAAAAGAAATTGCAAAAGCTGCAAGATAGTATCGCCAAAGATAAAATTGAATCAAATCCACCAGACGATCAAAAAGTATTTGTATCAAATCGTGGTGGAGATTTTCTTATCTATGATTCTCCTTCCGGAAGATATTTTAGAGGAGATATTGAGTCCGTTCGCAGAGCTAGAGATGATGTAAATAGACGATTATACAATGGTGAAAGCGTTACATTAAATGAATTCTACGACGATATTGGCCTTGAAAACATTGATTTGGGAAACGACAACGGTTGGGAGTTACGGACCACTGATAATTTACTTGAAATAGTATTTAGTTCCCATATTAATAAATTTGGGGAGCCTTGCTTGGTTCTTAGCTATGAAGTGGGCCCACTTCCATACTAAAACTCGCAAAATTTACAATGTTTATAATGGAGTGAAATCCATTAATAAAAATTATTTTATTTGGAAGGAGAAACAACTATGAGCAAGATCGAAAATTATAATGGCGATGTGATCGACGTCTTTCCTGAGAAGGAGAAGTTCTTCAAGAGAACCGGTAAGGCTATCAAGGAGTTCTGGCGGAGGAACAAGTGGTGGATCTGCGGTATGCTTGGTGCTGCTGCTGGTGCTGCCGCTGTGTACAAGGCCATGAACAGTGATGGCGAAGAGGTTCCTGCTGAAGAGAGCGATCCCAACACAATCAATGTCGGTGACGGCACGATCACGTTTACACCTTACGAAGAGGTTCCTGCTGATATTCCTGCCGAGGAGTAATTAATGGAAACTCAAAGGAGAAGTTCTTAACAGGGCTTCTCCTTTTTCTTTTTTCACTAGTAATCTATGCTGATATTTGAAAGGAGCTTTACAATGACTGAGAAGGAACTGGCTATGAATGAAAACATGAGTGCTAATGAATATCGCGCTAAGAAGTTTATTAACAAGCATAAGAAAGATCATGAGACCAAAAGAAACTATCCGATTAATGTTCTTAATGGATACTACGCCCGTAATGAACAAGAATACAAGTTCGATAAAATGATGCGCGATCATGCCAAGAAAACTGGCCAGGAAGCTATGTATGATCATATTGCTCAGCAGAATTTACGTAATGCTTTAAGACGGATTATGGATGATCTGGATTATATTTCTATTAAACTGTCTGAGCTTGAGGATAAGTTAAATGAGCTGGCTCGATAATTATTATATTTGCGAGCCTAGTAAGAACCATAGCTGTAAAATGAGCGAATGCTATGTGCATGGCGGAGAGTGTTTCTTAACACATGATGAGAAGGCAGAATCTCCTTATATTTCAAAAGCATTGGTTGAGAAACTTAGTCCAAATCTTGTATGCGATCTCTTACCTCGTACTCTACAGCAGATACGTTCGCAAAAAATACATAGTTTATAATAGAAAGTTAGCTTCTAACTTATATTATTTGAAGGAGGAGAAACTATGGGCAAAATTAAGGAGTTTTTTCAGAACGAGGAAAAGGTTGAAAAACTGAAGAACACAATGGACGATGTCCTCTGTGGAATGGCGGCGTTCGGAGTTGGAATTCTTGCCGGCGGTTTTGGGACTATTCTGTTTGCTGCCAGTGGCATTACTACGGCTCCTGCTATTGTTGTAAAGATAGCTGGAGCTTGTACAAATGTTGCTAGCACGGCACTTGGTCTCGGCGCTTATAAGAAGGTCATCGAACCCACTATCGAGGAGGAGGTCGACAATACGTTCAACGTTATTCAGGCCGTCGTGAATGATGAACCCGTAAAGGTTGTCATGAGATACTCGGAAGCAAAGAAGTACAACGAAGCTAATGCTTAACCTTAAAGGGGGTGCAAAACGCATCCCCTTTATTTTTTTTTAAATATTTAAAAGGAGAGGCACATGGATATTAATAGCTTGGAACCAAATTCTCATAAGTATCGTCAAACTAAAGCGCAAGAAAAAACTGAGGATATTGTTCCTAAAAAGCATGTTGAAAAAGTAATTAATGGTAAGGCAACAGTACGTAAAAGAGGTCTCGGAAAAAAATTCATTGATATTTTTTTCAATGGAGACATTACGGACGTTAAATCCTACTTAATATTTGACGTATTAGTACCATCCATTAAGGAAACAATCAATAACCTTATTAATCGTGGTACTGAAATGATATTATTTGGAGAGGCAACTAAATCCTCAACTACAAAAAGAGCTACCTCTAGTGGAACGTATGTATCTTATGGTAGCCCATATCGTGGAGAAAGAGAAAAGCTTCCATCTTCTACTCGTAATCGTATGGTTAGGAGATTCGATGACATTAAGTTTGAGAGTCGTGGAGATGCTGAGCAGATTCTAGATACTCTTGCCGAATTGATGGATATTTATCATCAGGCAACGGTTGGCGACTTATATGATGCTGTTGGTATTACTCCAGAGTGGACTGAAGATGTTGAGAGCTATGGCTGGACTGATATTTCAGGTGCCAGAGTTACTCGTATTCGTGATGGTTATATTCTTGAAATGCCTAGATGTGTAAAACTTTGAAAGGAGAATAATTATGGATTTTTCTAAAATTACAAGAGCCGCTGGTAAGGTTGTTCTTACATTAAAAAAAGTAAGTCCTGAAATCATGCTCATTGGTGGAGTTGTCGGTATTGTTGGAGCAACGGTATTGGCATGCAAAGCAACTCTTAAAGCAAAGGATATTGTTGAAGACACTCATGATATGATCGATGATGCTCAAGAGGATGCTTTAGAAAGGGATCTTCCTGAGAAGTATCGTAAACGCGAGATCTTTAAGATTTATATTCATCAGACTGGAAAAATGCTTAGAATTTATGGCCCCGCAATCGCCTTAGGAACCCTCTCATTGGGTTTAATTGTTGGGAGCCATTGCGTATTAAATAGACGTTATATTGGCACTGCAGCCGCTTGTAAAGCTATAGAAGAGGCCTTTAAGTCATATAGAGCAAAAGTCCGAAACATTATTGGAGAAGAAGATGAAAAGCTTCTTTATCTTGGCGGCGAAAAGGAAGTTGATATTAAGGTTCGTGATAAGGAAACTAATGCAATTATTACTGAACATAATGGAGTGATTATTAATCCAGATTACAGTTCTTCTCCTTATGCAAAATTCTTTGATGAAAGCAGCCCGGAATGGAAAAAGAATCCCGAATATAATCGCATGTTCCTTGAATGCCAACAAAAATATGCTAATAATCTTCTTAATGCTAGAGGCCATTTATTCTTGAACGAAGTTTATGATATGCTTGGCATTCCTCGTACGCAAGCTGGAGCCGTTGTTGGATGGCTTAAATATGATCCAGATAATCCTGATAATGATGGATATGTTGATTTTGGTATCTTTAATGCTTTTAATGAAAAAGCAAGAGATTTCGTAAATGGTTACGAACGCAGCATTCTTCTTGATTTCAATGTGGATGGTCTGATTTACGATAAAATTTGAAGTTTTGGCCAGGGATTTGGAACAGGAACCTTGCAAGATATTTTTGATTATCCTAAGGCCTTTTTTATAGATTATTGAAAGGAGAACTATATATGTGGAAACAGTTGCTGATATTTGCAGGTGGGGCTCTTTTGGGCTCCACTTGTACGTATTTAATAGTAAAAAAGAAGTTTTCTGATCAGGCGCAAGAAGAAATTAATGAAGTACGAACTATATATTTTGAAAAGTGTCGTAAAAGAGAAAACATAGACAAAATGAATGAAGAAAAGGATCGCATTAAGGAGGAAATGGACAAAGGATATGGAATTGCCTCTAGCTATTATGTAAATGATGAAGACGATCCTATTGATGAAAAGGAAGAAAAAGAACAGGAGTGGGAGTTAGAAAAAAATAATCCGGTTGAGCATCCAGATTATCCTTATAGCATAACTCCTCATGATTTTGCTTATACTGACCGTCATTATGATAAAATTACATTGTTATATTACCCCAGTGAGGAAGTTTTAATTAACGAGATTGAAGGCGTTGAGGAAGACGTCAATGCCACAATCGGAGAAGAAGCTCTTTCTAAGTTTGGAGAATTTGAAGAGGACGTTGTATATATAAGAAATGACCGACTTGGTATTGATTATGAGGTCATTTTACAGCCAAATACTTCACACTATTTATTTGAGGACACTGAAACTTGAATTACTTTGACTGGTTATGTGAGTTGATATATGCGGACGATTACACTCGTTCGTGCTATCAAAAAGTATTGTCCTATTTATATTCCAGACCATTCGTATGGAGCATTAATAATGATGGTAACAGAGCAAGCGACGGTTTAATGCTTAGAGATATTTATGAAAATGTAACGGGGCTACATGTTAGTAAATATGGATCATGTAGTGTTTTAGAAATGATGATTGGGTTAGCATGTAGATGTGAAGATGATATTATGCATGACCCAGAAGAAGGGGACCGTACCTATTTGTGGTTTTGGGAAATGATGGATAATCTTGCTCTCACAGATCAGGATGACTATTGTTATAACGAAGATACTGTTGTAAAAATTATAGATAGATTTTTGAACAGAAGGTATGGCCCAGACGGTCATGGAGGACCGTTTTATATTTGTAATTTTGAAAAAGATTTAAGAAATGTTGAATTATGGCAACAGCTAAACTTTTACATCGAGCATAAATTTTTTATGTAATTTGGTGTCAAATTGTCACTTTTGTCACTTTTTTTTACACTATCGCGCGAAAAGAAAAAAATAAAAAAATATATTTTATAATAAAGTCGGCAAAAAAGGTGGCAAAAGTGACACCAACATCATTTTTGAAAGGGGGTTTGAGCATGTGGATTTTCTGGTGATTAATGAACGACGACCATTTGTGAAGAAAAAAATAGTGGAAATATATCCGTCGTTTAAAGCAAAAAATAGTAAAGATTTAATGATTCGCGGCGGAGATTTTTATGCTATATGGAATGAAGAAAAAGGTCTATGGTCAACTTCTCAGGACGATGTTGTTGATATTATAGACGCTGAAATTGATAAGTATGTTAATAATCGTCCTGATGATGGCTGCGACGTACGAGTTCTTCATATGTGGAATGCAGATACAGGAATGATAGATAAGTGGCACAAATATGTTCAGAGACAAATGAAAGATAATTTTCATTCGTTGGATGAAAAATTAGTGTTTGCAAATAGTCCTGTAAATAAAAATGATTATGCTAGTAAAAGATTACCATATGCTTTAGAACCTGGTGATATTTCCGCATATGAAGAATTGATTTCAACTTTATATTCCTCGGAAGAACGACATAAGATTGAGTGGGCTATTGGGTCTGTAGTAAGTGGCGATTCAAAAGAGATACAGAAATTTCTTGTTTTCTATGGGGCCGCTGGAACTGGTAAGTCGACTGTGTTAAACATTATTCAGGAACTATTTGATGGATATTATTCAATGTTTGATGCAAAGGCTTTAGGGTCTGGTAGTGATACTTTCGCGTTGGAGGCATTTAAGTCAAATCCATTAGTAGCAATTCAGCATGATGGCGATTTAAGTAAAATTGAAGATAATACAAGGCTTAATAGTATAGTTTCTCATGAAGAAATGATGGTAAACGAAAAATTTAAGTCTCAGTATTCTACAAGATATCGTTGCATGTTGTTTATGGGAACTAATCGTCCTGTAAAGATTACTGATGGTCGGTCTGGAATAATTCGCAGATTAATTGATGTTTCTCCTACAGAAAAGAAAGTTCCTCTTAAAAGATACAAAAAGTTAACCGAGCAAATAAAGTTTGAGCTTGGAGCTATAGCTTATCATTGCTTACAAGTATATGAAGAAGATAAGGATGTCTACGAAAATTATGTTCCCAAAAGCATGATAGGTGCCACAAATGATTTTTATAACTTCGTTGAAGAGCATTTTGATGATTATAAGAAAAATGATTGTGTCACAATGGTTGATGCTTGGGCTGACTATCAAAAATATTGTTTTGAAGCAAAAGTTCCATTTCCATATAATCGTAGAATCTTCAAAGAGGAATTAAAGACATATTTTAGGAACTTTAAAGAACGCTATAAAGATTCTGATGGAAGATATTTAAGAAACTATTATAGCGGATTTAGAGTAGAAAAGTTTGGATATTTAGTTGAAGACAAGGCTATCGAGAACGATCAAAATTGGCTTGAGTTAAAAGACTATCATGAATTAAATGAGTTGATATTTGATAAAGCATGTGGATCTTGTCCAGCACAATATGCAAATGAAGAAGGAGCTCCAATAACTAAATGGGCAAATATTAAGACTAAATTAAAAGATATCGATGAGGAGCAAGTCCATTATGTTAGAGTTCCAGAGAATCATATAGTTATTGACTTTGATATTTGTGGAGAAGATGGGCAAAAGTCATTAGAAAAAAATATTGAAGCTGCGAGTAAATGGAAGCCAACTTACGCAGAAGTAAGTAAAGGCGGAAATGGAATTCATCTTCATTATTTATATTCTGGTGATGTAAGTAAATTAAGCAGAGTCTTTGATGACAATATTGAGGTTAAAGTTTTTACTGGTAAGTCTTCTCTTAGAAGAAGGCTATCTAAGTGTAATGATCTTCCGATTGCCACTATTAGTTCTGGACTTCCATTGAAAGGAGAGGGGAAGGTGATTAACTTTGAAAGCCTTAAAAATGAAAAAGCAATTAGAACTCTCATTAAACGAGCAATTAATAAAGAATATGAGCCTTATGCTACTAAAACAAGCATAGACTTGATATTTAAGACTCTCGAAGATGCATACTCCAGCGGAATGAAGTATGATGTAACTAATTTACGTCCTGCTGTTTTATCATTTGCAGCAAAAAGTACAAATAATGCTGGATATTGTATAAAGAAAGTAAATGAGATGAAGTTTAAGTCTGATGAACCATCAGATTGGGAGTCAAGTGAAGACCCAAGAATTATATTTTATGATGTTGAAGTATTCCCAAATTTATTAGTTCTTGTTTGGAAAGCTATAGATGGAAAGCCAATTAAAATGATCAATCCTACTCCAGAAGAAATAAATGATATTCTTAGGTTTGATTTGGTTGGCTTTAATAATCGTAGGTATGATAACCATATAGTATATGGAAGATTAATTGGATATTCTAATGAACGGTTATTTGATTTATCTCAAAGGATAATAGCCGGAAGTAAGAATGCGTTCTTTGGAGAAGCATATAATCTTTCATATACTGATATTTATGACTTTTCAAGTAAAAAACAAAGCTTAAAAAAATGGGAGATAGAACTTGGAATTCATCATCAAGAATTAGGTCTTCCATGGGATCAGCCAGTTCCTGAAGAACTATGGGATAAAGTAGCAGATTATTGTGTAAATGATGTTTTAGCTACCGAAGCGGTTTGGTATGCTTGTAAAGCAGACTTTGCAGCAAGAAAGATACTGGCTGATATTGCCAAGCAATTAACTGGAAGCGGATGCGTTAATGATACAACTAACCAGCTTACTACTAAAATTATATTTAGAGGAGATAAGAATCCGCAATCCCAGTTTGTTTATACGGATCTTTCAACAATCTTTCCTGGCTATAAATTTGAAAATGGAAAGAGTTGGTATAGAGATGAAGATCCGAAAGAGGGCGGGTATGTATATTCTGAACCAGGTATGTATACTGACGTGGCCCTCCTTGATATTGCCAGCATGCATCCATCAAGCATAGAGAATTTAAATCTATTCGGGATGTATACTAAGAACTTTAGCGATATAAAGCAAGCCAGAATCTTCATTAAACACGGTGACTTTGATTCTGCCGGGCAAATGTTCGACGGAGCATTGAAGCCGTATTTAACGGAAGAGCTAGCCGATGCGTTATCTTATGCCCTAAAGATAGCCATCAATAGTGTATATGGCTTGACGTCTGCTAAGTTCGATAATGCGTTCAAAGATCCTAGGAATAAGGATAATATTGTTGCCAAACGAGGCGCCTTGTTTATGATAAATCTTCGCCATGAGATTCAAAACAAGGGTTTTGTAGTAGCGCATATTAAAACTGATTCTATTAAGATTCCGAATGCTACTCTCGACATCATCAAATTTGTTGTGGATTACGGAAAAGAATATGGATATTCCTTCGAGCATGAAGCGACATATGAGAAGATGTGCTTGGTGAATGATGCTGTATATATTGCAAAGTATGCCTCCGTCGACCATTGCCATCAGCTCTATGGGGAGGACTATGTAAACAGAGACTCTGATACACTTAAGAACAACAAAAAGCACCCTGGCCGGTGGACGGCGACTGGAACACAATTCCAAGTCCCATACGTTTTTAAGACTCTGTTTAGTCATGAACCAATAGAGTTCACAGACTTATGTGAGACCAAAACCGTTACCACGGCTTTATATTTGGACATGAATGAAGATCTTGGCGACGAACATGATTATCATTTTGTCGGTAAAGCAGGCTCTTTCTGCCCAATTAAGCCGAACAAAGGCGGAGGCATACTTTGCAGAGAACAAAATGGAAAGTATAATGCTGCTACTGGATCAAAGGGCTATAGATGGTTGGAATCTGAAATGGTCCGGTCTTTGGGAAAAGAAGCAGACATAGACAAACGCTATTACCAGGCGTTGGTGGACGAGGCCGTGGCGGCTATTTCGGAATATGGTGATTTTGAATGGTTCATTGCATGATATTTGAAAGGAGAAGAAATGGATAACAACAAGCAGGTAATTATTGAGAATG
>JAEIGA010000955.1_pt1 | contig 43352 bp, 85 predicted proteins | sample 9270691 | NCBI WGS metagenome assembly JAEIGA01 (sample SAMN17057246, study PRJNA624740) | gut metagenome | biome: biome; isolation source: fecal sample | host: Bos grunniens | place: China: Xizang | collected 2019
GTAATCGTAAAAATATTTGATACAGCCCCAACATCCAATATGGGCATTCCCTTTAACCGTGAACCAACCGTCTAACAAAGCCCTGCCGTCAACACAGGCATTATCAGTAACCATTACATTATCACTGACCGTTGCCTCACCTGCTATACACGCTTCGCCATGAATCAAAACCGAACCTGCAAGTGTTGCGTAATCCTGAACACAAGAATTTCGCCTTAACACAACATTGTCATAAAGAATAGCATGGTCTTTTACGCAAGCATTGTCTTTTATATAAGACGAGTCTCTAACAATGGCATGACCTCGAACTAATGCATTATTTTTCACAACAGCATCATTTTTAACTTCTGCATTTTCACAAACAACAGCAGTATCATATACCCAACAATCACCTTCATGACTTAAATTGGATTCGTTTTCTATGTATCCGCCTATTTCACCTTTTTCTACATCGGAAAAGTCTTTTAGTGCACGAATTGGATATACGGTTCGTCCATATCTTGTTACAGCGGCTTCTTTTAATAATTCATATTTTTTTTCTATCATAATTTTTTCCTCATAAAAATCTCTTTTAACAAACAATTGTTTTGTCTCTATATTTTCCCGCTAATACATCATCGCTCCACGCAATAGGTTCTACATCTTTCAATGCTTCTTCCATAGAGATTGTTTTTCCAAATTTAATTTTACTAAGGTCTAACCGTTTGTATTCTTTTCTTTCATCACTCATATGATAAACTCCTTTCCATTTACAAACTTCTAATTATAGTATGAAAGAAACGAGAAAAATTATCGCACTTTTGCAAACATCATACTATCAATGAAATATTTTATAAAGAAAAATGGATGCATAATTTCAAAATGTGTTCTTTTTAGATGGGAGGTAAAACTTATGTTGTACAAAGATTACAAAAAAACAGATACTTATATCTGTGCTGATGCTGTTGACATCATTGACAGCGAGACCGGCGAAGAAATTAATTTAGATTTAGATGCACCGGAATTGGATGAAATGATTGTTGTGAATACATCAGCGTTATGTGGCGAATTAACCATCGCTCTTAAATCACAAGAATAAGAATGGAGGGAATATTATGACGGAAATTCTAAATGGATATACGATTATGTATATCACGAAAGGTGAACATTATCTTGTCAAAAACGGAACAAAACAAGGTCGTATTTTTGACCGACTGGACCGTTTGGAACCAGAGGATTTGTTTACAACAAGCAAGAGTGCTATTAGAGGTTTTAAAAGGGTTCTTTCATTAGAACTATCTCATTATGAATTTTTTGTAGTACAATTCCAAAAGGGAAAAATGACTATCAAAAGTAAGTTTGTAGTAGAAAACAAAGGAGATAGTTGGTCTGGAATACTTGAAGTTGTGGAATACAAAGATGCGACATTTACATCTGTATGGAGTAACAATAAAAAGATAACCACGACTTGTAAAGTAAAAACAGAAACACATCAGATTTTTGACATTGAAAAACTCGATGAAGACACTGAAAAACTTGGAATACTGCTTTATCATTACATTACAATTGATGGTAATGAATATGCGGCACTAAACGCAAATATCAAAGACGATATTGAAGAATCAGATTATTGGTTCGAGTAAAGAATAAGGAGGAAATATACTTATGGGATTGGGATTACCAAGAAAAACATTAAGATATTATGTGGTCGATGAGGAACAAGAGTGGTTTGTAAAAGGGCATCAAGATGAATTTGAATATGCCTATACTGGTTCGATTGAAGCGGCATATTGGAGTGAAAGTTCGAGATGTGCTTTTAAAGTGTCCGAAGATTGTAACACAAACAACATGAAAACAAAAGTTGTTATCGTTTCTTGCGATTTGACAATCTGGAATGCAAACCCAAAGCCAAATCTTTCAGAACATGATGCAATATACCCGCATCAAGAACTAGATGCAAAAGTTGCCTATATTAAAGGACAGCCTATTAGAAAAATAGAAGACCTTCCTTACGAGGTACGGGTGAACAAAATTGATGAAGAATGGGATGCCAGAATCAAAGATAAGTGGTGGTATCACACAAACAATGCGTATGGAGAGGCAGACAAACGCTTGTATCAATTAAGAGATTTACTTCTTTCATTTGCTGGAAGTGAGGCGTGTTTACAAATTTTTGACCCTGACATCGAAAAAATTCTTACCAGAAGTCAATTTTGGGGCGGCGACAGAGTCTTGCTGGAAAAAGGAGAACCATCTCAATGTCACAGAAACTCTTCACAAAAGTGGTATGAAAATAAAGACAAGTATGTTATTTGTACTGGTTACGCATTATCAGACGATGGTATGTGGCGCCAACACACTTGGCTTGTACAACTTGGTGAGAAAGAAAATGCTATCTGTGAAACAACCGAAAAAAGAGTTTTGTATTACGGATTTGTACTAACCGAATCAGAATCAATGAATTTTTGGGAAAGAGAAAATGTTTATTAAGGAGGAAACAAGAGTGAGCGAGAAAAAATTAACACTTGACGAAATGATAAGTGCAATAGTGAAAAAAGTGAGAGAAATATACAAATATTGCCCTGATTACGCAGGAATTGTATTAAAGAAAGCAACTGTAACACTTAGGGAAAGTCAAAACGGAGAATTTGAAATTCAATGCATTGAATTTAATAATTATTGTAGTATTACGGTTTATGACGATGCAATCTGGTTTTCACCGGAACACGGGCAGTCAAAGAAATTGATGACCTATCCTTCACTGGAAGAATTTTTAAAAATGTAAAAAGAACATAAGAAAAAACACACCCCCTTGCAGGGTGTGTTTTTTAATGGTCAATTTCTCCAGAAACTTTCTTTCCAATTTCTTTCAGTTTCTTTTTCTTTAATCTTTTCTTATGTACTTTAGAAATCAAAACAACCACAGTAATAACAACAACCAAGTAAACAGCAAATACTAATAGATAAGGAATACTACTAACCACACCAATAAACATTTCTTTTAATCCATCTTTTACATCCTCAAAGTTGTTTTTAAGGTTTGTGCCAATTTCTTCCCACATAGTTTGTTCTTCTACAACCGTTACCCTTTCCACTTCCGATATCCGGATTGTCACAGTGGTAAATTCGATTAAATTGTCGTATGTTTTAAGTTTAGATTTAAAAGACTCAATTTCGTAAATTACATCGGTTAATCTGTCTTGAATAGAAATAACATCATTTAAATTCGTTGCTCTTGCCAGCAAATTTTCTAATGTTTCTTTTTCTGTCGTTAATGCTTTTACGCGACTTTCCATATCCACATATGTAAGAGTAACATCTTCTGTATCAATTTCCTTATTTGTTACTGTGCTGTTATCAGAAACAAAAGATGTGAACTCGTCGCTTTTATCAGAAGGAACGCGCACTACAAAATTCGCATATCTATGACCCTCATACGAATAACTGTTACCGGAAACGGAAGAACTTTCTATATATCCGCCGATTTTATCAACTTCTGATGTTAGTTTTTCAACAAGAGCATCGAACTCTTTTGTTTCGGCATTAATATGTACCTTTTCAATAATTTTTCTGTTATCGGAAACACTCGTATTTTCTTCACCGGTTTGACCAGAAGGATTCTCGCCCTTACTATCAGTCATATTTTCATAATCTAATATATCACCCGTTGCATTAAATGAGTCGTTCGTAGAGCCGACTATTTCTTCCACCATGCTATCACTCGCTTCACTTCCACAACCCATAAGAGTGCAGGAAACCAATAATAACATTAAAAATAACGATAATATTTTTTTACTTTTCTTTTTCATAATAAAACCTCCTTTTATACATTATTTAAAATGCCAGATTGCATCATCTGACCATAACTATTGACTTGTTGTTCGACAAATGCAGAAGTTAATTCTTCTCCATTCTCTTGTAAAACATCTTTTTCATATGTATCACTTTCTAATTTTCCCATAAAATCATCCATGAATTTCTTTGCTTCTTTCACGCAATCGACCCCTTATAAACAAATAGTTTTCTTGTTGTTTCCGTAGTATCCTTGAAAATTATCGGAACCACACGGATTGTCCCGCTTAAACAAATGAGAAACCGGTGTACCAAGATATAATTTAAATACTTCTTTTGTACCAAAATGACTCTTTCTCAATGTTTGTCGAAGTCTTGTTGACTCTTGTATTAGTATAGATTCAGACATAACTTACCATCCCCTTATATAATATTACAGAAGCCCAACAGCCTCTTTAGCCAATCTGTCAGCAATTTCATTACCCTCAACACCAGTGTGTGCCATTACTTTTACAAAATTTATTTTGATACCACATTTTTGCATATATTCAGCATAAGCCATGGTTCCTTCTTTGTTTGTTTTCCATTGACCGGTAGCCCATTTTTCTATGCCTTCATAGTCATAGTATATGTCAAGTTCTTTTATACCGAGTTCAATTGCTTTTTTAACTGCGGAGATAGCACCAATGATTTCGCCAGCCACATTTCTCATTGTAACCATACTGTAATCACTTCCGTGTCCTTGTAAAATATGTTTTTCTCCGTCTGCACACAAAAATCCGCCATAACCATATATAAAGGTATTTGCATTATAACTTCCGTCTACATAAGCATAAGGTCCAGTAGATTTGAATGTTTTACGCACTTGTGATATATCATCGCCGGATAAAGTTTCAGAATCCGCACCTTTAATACCGACAAACTCCTCTGCATCTTTTTTTAATGCAAAACTCTTGTAAATAGCACCACTATATCCATCCACTTGTTCTTTGCATTCATCCCAAGTTTCATAAACACCCGGTTTTCTTCCTTGTTTTACTCCGTAAAACTTTTTAGCCATTTTTATTTTCCTCCATTTTTCCTTTGATAAAATCTAGTAATTCACCAAAATCTTCAAAACACATAGGTATTTTACAAGAATCCACATATGTATGCATATCCATACCTTTACATTCCTGATGGTGAGCAATATTTCCAGATATTTTAAGATAACTTTCTTCCAATTTCACATCTGTGATTTTTTCAAACACAAAATGTGAAGATTTACAATCGAACGATTTTTCATTCACATTAAAGATAGAAAATAATACAGCGTGAAGAATATTGTCTTCTATAAATAATTTTTGCCATTCAGCCTGTTTTCTTAATGTTGTATCTCGGAGCAAGTAAACCGGACTTGCAATCAAACACAAAACGCCCGTAAAACAAAATAATCCATGAGCAATAGATAACGCATTATTTGATGTTAAAATAGAATTTTTTGTAATCAAAAATATAAGTAACAATACCACACCAATAACGATTTGAATTATCATGTTTCTGCGTATTTTTTTTCCAAAATATTTATCAAATCTTTCCTTTGAATAATTGAATGCTCTATCATCTTTATGCATATTTTTTCTCCTTTTGCAATCTTTTTAAATGTTTGATAAGTTCTTTTTCTTTTACCAGACATCTTCCTATTTTACAGTTATGTACATGTTTTAAATTACTTCTAAACGCACCTACTGGACGAATTGTTTCTTTGGGGAAAACCCCTTTTACAACAATGTGAGATTTTCCTATCCGAAAACCCTCAATATTAGCACAAACAAATTTTTCAACACGATACCCTATGAACATACCATTGGAGTTTTCAATTCTTTTCCTCTGTATAACATTTAAAACACCATTTTTGACGAATACTTTTTGTAATCTGTACTCATCTAGCAACTTATCATGTTTTGTAGCAAGGAAAATAGATGTACTAAAAAACAAACAGACACCTACAGCCATTGTGACTAAATGCAAAGTGAAGAATAAAAAATTTTCTTCTGCAGACGCACGGGGAATAATACTATTTACAACAATTAAAAAAATCCCGAGTAATAACAAAATAGAACTATGAAAACTTCTTGTTTTCCAAATTCGTTCTCCAAAATCTTTTTCGGAAAAATCGCCTAATAACACAACATTCTCTTTTTTAGATTCAAACATTTTATTTTTCCTTATCGAAATGTTAGCACATATGTAAGACTACACACAGCAATTGCTATACCAAAAATTACAGCAGTAGTAAACGGTGAAATTCTATACATAAAACCACTCCTTTCAAAACTACAGTATTGAGCATCAATACTAAGATTATTATATATCTAAACATGTGAAATGTCAAACAAATTATTTTTGCAAGGTGAGTCCCGCCAACCATTTATCAAAATCTTTTTCTTCTAAATTACCGCACTTACGCGTACTTATCATGTCGTAGGTTAATCTGTTGCGACATTCTTTCTTATTTACATCTTCTTCCGATAACCAAACCTCATGTCTACGACACCAATATTTTGGTTCTTTACATATTTGACCATCTAATCCCATTCGTGGATTTCGACAATCCGCTTTTGCAAATTCCATACAATCTCCTTTCTGTTATGCCAAATCCCATTCACAATCTTCAATATTGATACGAATCTGAGACATCGGAAGTCTGTTTCTTATTGTTGATAAATATTTTTCAGCATCACTTCCATAAAACTCTTCTAAAAAACTCATTTGTACAATATCTGTTTTTCCCAGTTTTTCTGCTTCTTGAAAATAATACAGAGCCTGTCTTTTGTCATTCAATCTTCTCGAACAAAGCCGTCCAAGACGAAAATATAATTTGAACAAATTTTCTAAATCTTCGGGTTGTGCGAAGTTGTTTTCGTATATAAATTTGTATTTATCTAACAATTTCAAGTATTCATTTTCCACATAAGCATAATGTCCGCCTTTTATCTCATCATTCATCAATATTTTATAATAAGCACTAAAATTATGAGAATCAGATTCGTAGGCTTTAAGATAGCATTTAATAGCATTATCTATCGTTTTAGCATCATTAAAGACTTCTCCTATTTTTTCATTAATTTTACCCTTATAATACCAAATAACACTAGCGAAAGAATGATTTTTACCTTTCAGTAAAGATAAACACTCGTTGTAATATCGAATAGAATCGCGTGTTTTATCTTCGTTACGACACATTTCAGCCAGTAAAAAGTTTGACAAGGTAAGAAATTTTTCTTTTTGTATTAAATCTTGAATAGCCCGCTTAATTAATGAAGCATCATAAAAAGAACCAAGATTGCATCTATTATAGACAATTACAACACGACTAGCCAAAAAACATCTCGCAAACAGAATGTGGTTAGCCAATATTGTTTTCTTATCTGTTTTTTTATAAAGTTCGTGTAATTCGGTTTCCGCCTTGACATAAGAATTACAAACCGTTTTCATAAGTTCTATATCATAGAAAAAATATTTGTCGTTATACATATGAATCCACAACAAATTCTTCTTAAAAATATCAAAAATTGTAAGCATTGCTTTTGATGTTTCATGGTCAAGCAACTGTTGTTTTTCGATAAGATTTAATAATTGTTGTATCACATCATTATTTTTTGATTCAATTTTGATTGTATGCAAAAAACAGTCTTTAATATCATCCGCAAGGATAATACCAAAATTATTTTTTTCTGTTGTTGTTGATATTTCTTCTTGCACCAAATAACCATTGACTACAAAACCGCATAAATTTAAAAAATTGGACAAATATATGTAATTTTTTAAATTAGCAAAATCGTAATAGACATCTAAACACAAATCACGCATAATCACAAATTCTCCCATATTTTTTTTGACATCAATTTCATAGCCCAGCGAACGCATTTTAGTTCCCCTTAATTCTGACCCCGCATCTAACTCGATAGATGAAAAAGACCTTAATCTTTCTCTACTTTCTTCTTTTTCACGGCACACGCGACCCTCCTTGTTAGGCGGTAACATAATAGCACTTCTCATTTTGTTATCATCTTCCTTTAACTTCTACTTATAGTATGATAGAAAAATGATATATATCAAAAAATAGCGAGGTATTACCCTCGCTACAAATTAAAATTTGATTAGTTTTCTTTTCTTATTTTTTCCAGTATATATAGGAGTCGGAACAACACCTTGAGTTAAGATAATATTAGCCAATTCATGAGTTGTCACTATTTCTTTTCTTTTTCTATTTTTAAACATATCTATATCCTCCCCAAATTTTCTGTGATACGAAATCCTTCTTTTCTTAACAACTTTCCGCCAGATGAAACCACCTCATGCGGAGTTTTGTCAGGAAAAAACGGAGTCACGGAAAAATCAGATTGGAGTCTCTTGACTCTATTTATGTTAGCCCGATATTCTTTTGGAGAAAAATCACATTTAGAAACCTTTCCTATTTTCGATTGATATTCATATCCGCCCATCATAGCAATGCCCGGAACAAGAATGAAAAACGCAAAAACAACACTCAATATATAGAATAATAGTCCATTATCCATATTAACACCTCCTATTTTCTATTTATAGTATGAAAGAAAAAGGCAAAAAGAAAAGCCGTGTTAAAAAACACGACTCTTCTTATTATTATTTAAGTAAAACAATAAATGAAACATAAGTTTCTAATTTTTTTACAATCTCTTTGTTGTCAAAGCAATCATCTAATGCTTTTTTATATGCTTTGTTTTTTCTTGCACTATAGTCAGATGAAACATAATAAGCACGGTAAAGTTGGATAAATCTATTGATGTCTTCTTTAGGAATTTTAATTCCTTCCATTTGACAAATTATATTGAAAGCGATTCTGAGTGATTCACAACCAGAAGCCTTCCAAACCTCTTTTAAAGACTTGATAATTTTACCCTTGTTTTTCCTGTAAAAAGCACTGCCTTGTTCTTCTCCAAATGCACATACAAAAGCAGTATATATGGCATTTAACTGTGTTTCTTCTAAACATTTTGACAACTCTGTGATAAACGGGTTAATTAGTTTCTTTTTTCTTTCTTCAACATTGATGCCAGCAGATTCACCATTTAATCTTGCTTTGATACCAGCAAGAGTATCAATGTCTTTTTTATGACCAGATATTGCCTTTTTTAAATCATTGATGGCATTTTGATTGGCATCGATTTTGGTCTGTATGAAGTTACTGATTGTTTTTATTAAATTTTCCTGAGATGTATCGAAAACATGAATTCTCAAATCATCAAGAGAAAATTCAGGACCACCGAACTTAGAAGTGCAAACCTTACCAATATTGTTTTGTGTTAATCTTGGTAAGCCAAAGGAAAAACCTTCCAAATCCAAATGATATACATTACCAACAAGAACAGCACTAATTTCTTTAATAACAACATTGCCCATTTGGGATGCATTCCACAGACCCAAATAGACAGTTGTTTTTTCAAGAGTGCTTCTTTTGAAAATAGAATCCTTATGTTCCTGATTTTTCAATTCTTTCAATTCTTCTTCGGTAATTCGTTTTCCAAGTGGTTTTCTGATGGTTAAATCCATATAATAAGGACAAGGAACTTCGAAATAATAATTTTCGTCGTCTTCCGGAATTTTTTCATCGAAGTCAAACTCTTCTCCAAAAAACTTTTCACCGTAGAAATAAACCGAAAACCTTGTAGCCCCCCAACCTATAGATTCAATTTCTATTTGGCAAGGACCTATTTCTGGGCTTTCCGCCATAAAGATTCCGTATTTATCTTCATCCCTTAAAGTTATCATAAGACTACCTCCACATCTTACAGGCTAATGTTATTTGGGTTAAAGCGAGCCTGTACAAGCGCCAGATTACCTTTGCAATTTTGCAACGCATCAATTTCTGTGTTTCCATAACCCATAATGATGGCAACTGTACCATGTGCCCATTCTGACCTATATAAACAACACCATTTTTCATCGCACAACACACCTTTTTCGTTAGGCGATGTGATGAAATACTTTATTTTTTGCAAACCGGCGTGTTTAGACGGATTAAGCGAACAAGCCCAACTTGTAAGCATTTTCTCTTCTACTTTATTTCCATTTTCGTCTAAAAACTCGTCCAAGTCGTTGCTAAAAAAAGTTACTTTGTTAACATTTTTTCCGAGATTATCAATCGGACCTATTGTGGTGTCTAAAAAACCACCTATTTTCTTAATCATTTCCATTTCTTTTTCCTCCTAAATAATAATTAACAGTCGCAATTATGATACCAAGCATATAACTTGTTATCAAAAAAATCTTGTACCGAACCCTTTCCATATAAATCGTATTCTGTAGCCCAAGCATGAATTAAAGCACAAGTCATAAAATAATTACATCGTTGCATTTTTTTAACAATGTCCTTATTTTCTGGCGTGTCTTTGACTTTTTTTCGCTTTTCCCAGAATTGAAACATACGGCCATAGGTGCCGGTTTCTTGCTGAGTATTACTCATGATGTTTCCTCCCTTCTACAAAGAGATATGTAATTATCCCTCCATAATTCTTTTATAATATAACAAAAATAGTATGAAAGAAGAAAACACTTAACAAAAGGCGTGTATTTTTGCACGCCTAGTATTATCTAATCCAATTTATTCCTGCTTTTGAACGACCAAAACAATTATCATACACAAATCTGTCTAACCGAGGATGGCAAGAACAAATACAGTTTTTGACATAAGGCATTACTCTTTCTTGAGCAACATTACCCCACAACATCCACTCTGGCTCCTGTTTTTCAAGTTCTTGAATTAAAAGACCAACAAATTCATGCCATATATCTTCATGCAGTTTTGTTCCCGCTTTTCCCTGCTTAACAGTCAAAGTGGCATTTAAGAACAGCACACCCTGTTCCTGCATTCTGTTAAACCATTCTGTAGGCTGAAGGATAGGAAATCTCCCGTCCGTAATCATATCGCGGAGTTCATCCATTGTAGGTTTTTCTCCCGTTTTGTCATAATAAATACACTTCAGAATGTTTCGCATTGAAGTTTGTTTATATTTTTCTCTCCAATCTTTAATATTTGCAATTTCAAAACTTCTTCCGGTAGCAACTGGATGTTCACCGGTTTCATCTGTGTATGAGGATGGATAAGGCTCCATACCAACGATTACAACCTTAATGTTATTTTTATCCATTTCAAGGAAGCGAAGAATATTTTGCCTGTCCGGGTAATAATCCTCATTAACTAATTTTTTTGCACATTCGTTAATTTTAAAGATAACTTCCGGAGTTAAAAAACTTTTCCATGAACTATGTATTTTTCTATCTAACATCCTATATCCCCCATATCTGGTTTTTCTGGCACCTTTCCAACTTCATCGCAGAACTTCAAATAATCATCTACTGCGTTGTGAAATTCTTTTTCTACACCATCTGGCATATCCCCATAAAAATTTACAAAATCAGAAATTCCTTCTATTCTCCCTGTCCACTTTCCATCCGGAATGGAGTATCTAATTTTTGTCCAGTATCCTTTATATTGATAGACATCTTTCATAAACGCAACCCCCTATCTTAATAGTTTGTCCAATTTTTTCTGATATAGATTTCTTTTATATTTTCGTTTTCTGATAATTCATATCCGGTTAATTTTATTGTTTGCAAACGGAATGTTTCAGGATTTTTCATTTCTCCGTCCATAAAAACAGCATAACCCTCTTTCATTCTATCTTCAACCATGTCATTCAAAACCAATCGAATATCTTTCACCGTATGTATTTTTTTTATATCAGGAACCGTGATAGTCACAGATTCGATATTATAATATGCATCGCGCACCACAGCAATAGTCGGAACAACATTTGTTTTTACCTCGGAATCATTTTGTTTATTATTCTTGTTATCAGTGGTTGCAGAAAACGGAACTACACTCACAATATCTTTTTTATATGTAACGGTATCATAAAAACCACGATTATCCTTAATTATAACCGTATATTCTCCATATATATTTTCTCCATAATAGCAGTCGTTTGCTATTTCTTCTAGTTTATATTCGGTTTTATATTCTGTTTTTTCTAAATTTTCTGTTTGTGCATATATATCGATAGCATTTGAAGTCATAATGCAGAACAAAGAAACAAAAACAAGAAACACAGATAGCCTTCTTTTCTTTTCAGGTTCTTCATAAATTAAATCGAATTTTTGACAACAAAGAACAAATCCAAACAATAAAAAAGCGACAATTATTAAAATTTTAGAAATCATCAATATATCCTCCCAACATAGCAATTTCTAATAATAGTATGATAGAAATTTCGAATATTTTTCATTTTCTTAAAACAAAACAGGACCGAAATCCGGTCCTGCTTTGCTACATTTATAAAAGAAGAGAAAGGGGCGGTCCAATGAGACCAAAAACAATAAAATTGTTTTCATGTATAGTATGATAGAAAATTAAGAAAAAGGCATTTCTTCTATAATTTTCTGTATTTCATTAACCTTTTCTTTTGTAACAAAGCAGATTTCTGCGATTTCATCGTTTGTAAGTTTTTCAGTTTTTAACAATTGCTCTACAATATCAAACAAAATTGTTTCTCTTATTGCATCATAGGTATATCCAGGAACCCGAATTGCCCTCGAAGCCTTACCATCCTCGGCATCTGTTTCCAGTAGTCCTTCTTCTAATAATTTTCGTATTTGACAATGAACTGTTGACACAGACTTAACACCTGTCATTTCCTGAATTTCTCGAACAGTAGGCGGGTACCCGTGTTGTTTTAAATATTCAACAATTGCATGATAAACTCTTATTTGTCCCATACTTTTCCTCCATAATTTTTTAGAACAAACAAATGTTCTTGTTTATTATACAACAAGAGCAAACATTTGTCAACAACGCATTTATGCCCGGTATCTTCCGAACACCGGGCACAAATAAAAGAAAGTTAGAGGAAAACAGGACTTCCGCTCAGGTCAATGTATCCACACGACCCATCCTGTACATTTATATTATGAAAGTTGAATGATACGAATAACTTTGCATTGACACATGAACAAAACAAAAAAGAACCGGTTTCCCGGTTCTAATTTTGTGCTACTTTTGATTGTACAAATCTGCCCCATCATATTGGGAACGCCAAAAATCGTGGGCACACTTGATACAATTTTCGCAATTCATATTGTACACATTCTGAATATCTTTAATGTCTCCATCCATTGTCTTTGGGCAAACAGTGAGACCGTAAAACATAGCCGGACAAATACGTGAAGCCATAGATGTTGATGAAGCAATATGAGGAAAGAGTTTCATTAAAACATCAAGATTTGTAATCTTTTTTACATCTTTCAATTTATCCAGTTCTTCTTCTCCTCTTTTTACCCATTCGCTTGAAACCATGTCATCTTGACCAATAATATATCGCATTTTCGGATAATTTTTGTCTAACGAGTCCCTTACTTTGCGAACAACATCGAAACAAAAGTCGATTTTTCTACACGGATTTTGAATTTCAGAAGGAATCAAATATGAAATAGCAATCATTCCCTTGCCATTTTCTAATCCCATAACAACACCTCCTAATAAAGCACACCACCAATGTCAAATCCGTCTTCCAGATAGTCACACATCAGTTCTTTAAAAAGATGTACAGCATCACGGAATAATTCGTCATCAGCAACAACATCGGCAATATCATCATCCATTGCCTCATCCGGCACAATCTCAATCCATTTGAAGTACGCATCTTCATTATTGAGATTTTTTACGATGGTATTCATTCCTTTAAGTGTTTCAAACTTGTTTAATTCTTCCTTAAACATATTTTGTACCTCCTAATTTGAATATTCCTTGATTTTCATTCGGTTTCTTTTCTGTTTTTGTTCATGTAATATCCAATCAATTTCATTTTGATTGACATCAGATGCAAGGAATGTAACTTTGTGATTTGGTCCGTAAAGACCATCCCAAACACCAAGATAAAAACTAATATCTGCCTTATATTTGCAATAAAGAACTCTGTCTTTTTCCTCACCATTAACGGAAGCAGTAACAAATTCTACCGGATAACAATGTTTAGCCATTGTTTGTAACAATTCGTCTTTTTTGATTGGATAAAGTTTACAGACAAAAGTTTTGTCATCTGTGACTTCTTTTACCAAAAAGAAAGCCTTCGTATTTTTTCTGGCAAGATAGTCCAAGCAACAATTTCTTCCCCATACATCATTAAGAAACAAGTGATTAATCCTTGAAAGATGTGTGCCCGAAGGTCTCAAAACCCACACATAAACAGCACCATTTTCTGCGTTTTCAATTCTGTTCCAATCAACCAAAAAATCAGAATGATAACCCTTAACATATTCATCTACGATGTTTTGCAAATCAAGTCTTGGGTTTTTACATAATAAAGCACTCATAATATTTCCTCCTAATTCCAATATGGATTTTCCTGTTCGATAACATTTAAGAGATAATTCTCATCAACGATACGAACAAAAACAATTACCGTATTCTTTTTTAACAAATGAACTACATTGTCTACGCGAAACATGGTATTTAAACCACGATAGTTCTCACAAATCAAATCCCCCACATTTGGGGTGTAGTCCATATCCGTTAAATAATCAGTGTTCGCCAAATTCACTACTTTGATTTTCATAACAACATCCTCCTCTTACATCAATGTTAGAGGCTTGTTATCTACATTATTACAAACATCAATAATAGCCTGTGCATTTTTTGCCTGAATAGGAATGTGCTTAATGGCAGCCTCTTTGGTTGTATACATATCCCCGTCAAGATATGTTTTTAAGTAAAGTGCACGCTCTGACGAAACAGCCCTTGCTCGCTCCAATCCTATTAACTTTGGATGTAAAACATCCTTAGAAACGGAATCCATAAATTGTTGAATACGAATTGACGAAAAATCTGCAAAATTTACTTGCATAAAATAGATAGCCAACTCCTCAAATGATGCTAATTCACCGAGAGTTTCAAGTGCTTTTTTCATCTTTTCATAATCTGTTAAGTTTTGTGTACTCATATAAATTTACCTCCCTTTTTCTTTATATAGTAATACATAAATAGTATGATTTTCAACAAGCATCAATAACGAAACAGCAAAATAATTGACATATGTCAATTAAAACCTTGTTTTTCAACAAAAAAAAGACCCGCATAGGCGAGTCTTTTTAATTATAATGCTTCCCAATTCTCACAGTAATCATTATCTGAAACAACTTGATTATATTTCGTACAGAATCTTTCGGAACCACCAAATTCAGACTGTTGTTCACAACTTTTTCTGCAATCTTCACAGCATTTACCCAGCATATCTGCGTAAACATCATAAAGATTATCAAAGTAGTCTTTTTTTACAACTTCTGGTTGCTCCGCCCATTTATCTGCTTTGTCTTTTACATCTTTGTTCCATTCTCTTTCACAGATAGCCTGAATAAACTCTCTGTAAGTTCGTTCACACATAACACCCTCTGGCTGAGTTTTAATCTCCTCTCTTGTAGGAACAACATCTTTTGTAAGATGTACTTCACGAGCAATTTTTTCCGGTAAATTACCATCAGTGATAATCATAATTTGTTTGGGTTCAAGACCAATACGATTACCATTTTCCGTTTCAAACAAGGCTTCTGTGTCAGTTAATTTAATAAGTTTGGCAAAAATCCAACCAACACATGCATCTTCAAATTTTACATATGCAGACTGTCCTTCTACCATACGGGCACAACCAATATGAAGCGTTCTTTCTACTTCAATTCTTTTCATAAAAATTCCTCCTATTCACACAACATAATTTTGATTTTCTTTTCTTTAATGTCTTGAAGCAAATCAACAACATAATAAGACCTTTTGTCACAAATAGAGTTATCCTTTTCCAAAGGAACAAGGTTTAATTTGTAGTTATCTTTTACTTCGTGACAATATGATTCCTTAATTTTGCATTTTACCATTTTTCGACTTGTCGTATCAATAAACAAATCGCCAGTCACCGTGTAAAACGGGGCTTCAAAAACAATTCTATCAATGCCTTCTGTTAAGATAGCATAACAAAGATGAGTAGAGCGAACCGAACTTGCATCACTTTCAATCCTTTTCAAAAACGATTCAAGAGGCATACGAATCCAATCGTTGAAATATACTTTTTGGTCTTTCCAGAGAAAGTATTGTCCTTTCTCATCTTCGTAAGGCACAACTGAACAAGTGTCTTTTTGACCTTGAATAGTTATTTGAACAAAAGCAACGATATTGTCATTTGGGATATTTGCATAAATAATTGAACCCTTTACATTAAACTGGTAAATCATAATAAATTCCTCCCGTAGTAACGGCAGCAGAAATTTCTGCCACCGCAATAATATTATTGTTGTTCACCGAAAATTTCGATGATTTTCTTTTTAATTTCTCCACAACGGAAAGCCATTGGACCAGAGCAATTAGTTAATTTAGGACAATCTCTACACATATATTTCAATGTGTTTGCTGCAGTTTCTTTATCCAAAATTTCGATAGAGTAAGGATAAGTAAGGGACATTGTGTTATTACGAGAACCATCAGGAGTATTGTCCTCATATATTTCCCATTTTGTTAAACCGTTTGGTAAAGATATCAGTGAAAAATTTTCAAACATTCCCGGCAAAGCATGTTTCTCACTTTGAAGCAATTCAAAATATTCTTTTTCTACAATTTCTCTTGCTTTTTCAATGCTTGGGAAATCAAAATATTCCACCACTGTATTACCATTACGAACAGTCGTTCTTTTTACATAACTTTTCATTTTTTCTTCCTCCTCATCCATTGTAATGTTCGTAAAAACTTACATCACGGTCTTTAGGAACCAACCCGTCTTCAAAGTTTTCAGACGGTCCAATTGTTCTTTCAAAAAAATCATCGATAGCGCTTAACGAAATTTCGTTATTTTCTATCGCATCAGTGATTTTCTCAACAGCATCATCTTTCGATTCTGCTTCTACAATAAATGTTCTACCGATAATTTCTTCAACTCTTATAGCATATTTAGCCATTTTACATTTCCTCCTTTTTTTCTAACATTAAGTAAACAATTCAAAATAAATTTCTGTGCGTACCCATTTCCCATTTTCGTATACAAATACATAATCGGCATCAGTGTACACACCTTTTTGGTCGAAATCATCTTCTTCACCATCCAATTCGCTTCCGAATTTCCATGTCTTGCCCTCTAGTTCTTTTTCTAAGCAATCTTCACAGATGGTTCCGCGTTTGTTTTCGTACCGGCATCCGCTCTTAATGCTCTTTTTACATTTACAACATTTTGCCATTTCACATTTCCTCCTACAACAAGTGCCGATAAACATCTAACGCATCTTCTGTACAAACATGGTACCACTTACCATTGTACTCGAAACCATATTCACCTTGATATGTTTTCATTTCTTCGGTATTTTGGAACTTTTGGCAATCATACAAATTCAAGTACTCCATGCAAGCAACAGATGTTTCAAATTCAAGCACCATCTCTTCGTCAATATACTTACGAAGTTTCTCTGTGTCAACCTGAATTTTTACATCATTTTCTGAGAGATTGAGCCAGTTGAATTTTTTCATCAAAGATTCAAGTGCAATAATTGCTTCCTGAGCACCACTTTCGTTATCGAATGTATTTGCAATTGTAATCATGCTAGGCAAATACTTCATTAATGCTTTTACTTCTGCATTAGAAAGTGAAAGTTGCATAGTCTGAAAAACATCAAGCAGAATTTTTCGATTTTCGTAAGTGTCAAGATAATTAGCACTATCTTTTTCAGAAAACGACCAATCTCTAATAATAGGGAATCCGTCTACATATTGTGCATGATAAGAAGCCTGTGTATCACCATCAAAAACATTCATTTCTTGCACACATTGAATATGTTCCGCACCGCGACCAATATCTGGGTCAGAGACAATAGCATAACCTCTTTTTGCATCTCTAGGATTAACTCCCTCCTCGATAGCATATTGAATCATTTCTTCTGTGATTTTTTGCATTATACATTTCCTCCTTTCATCTTTATATAATGATACATAAATAGTATGTTTTTTTGAGAATATCATTAAAATCGTCGTTTGTTTAATTTTAACATATTTTTCCAAAAAATACAACAAAAAAAGGTCAGCAAATGCCGACCTTTTGCGAATGATGAATTATAGGTGTTTTACCATAAATCCCTCTTCGAACATTTTAAAACCAAGTTTATTGTAAAATTTACTGGTATCGAGGTCAGAAAGAAGAAGGTAAATATCTTTGCTTTCCCCTTTTGTTTTCATTTTAATAGCCTCTTTTACCATATAAGAACCATATCCATTTTTTCTATGTTCTGGATGCACGAATACACTTCCTAGAATAAAAGATTTTTGTTCATCGAAATATGTATAATTACAACATTCTTGGAATGGGAATATGTTTGCTAAAAAACAATAACCAATCAGTTTGTTGTCTAAAAACAAACCATATAAAGATAAATTTTCAAAACCACTACAACCTGGTTCATCAAAAAACAGAGCAATATCATCATTTGATATCTTATCCAATGCTTGGATTTGTGCTTTGTCGCATTCTTTTAACAATTGTACCTTAAGTTTCATGTTATCCTCCTAAGACAAGGTGACGACTCTATTGAGTCGCCTCCTCATATTCTAAGGATAAATAAGCAGTTAATTGTTTGTAAATATCTGCTTCCTGTGTTTCAAGATAGCCGATTAACCCCTGTGATGTACGAAATGTTTTTTCGATAGCACACGTACTTACCCAATCGACAAAAGCCGAAACCGTAGAGATTCTAATTATATATTCATAATCAAATTCACGGCAAGGTTTTATAACAAGGATTGTAATAAGACTGTTTTGACCGGTTAATTCTTTCTCAGTTTCAGATAATTCTACTTGATACTTTTCTTTCAGTATCTCTTTGATTTTTTCCATAAACTTTTCTCCTATTCACTTAACCAAATTTGGATTCCTTTAAACCAGAATGTTGAAGCGTCTTCTTCGACTTCTACATTTCCGTCAAGAATATCGGCGATAAAATCGCGAAGACCGGATTCTTCGTACTCATAATCTAGCACCCCTGCTGCTTCTGGTGTGACAAATCCCATTGCTGAGCACTCTTTTTCACGAGCCATTAACTCAATAGGATATGCCTGATTAGAACCAAGCATATCAAACAAATCATTTACATCATTACGAGTTAATCCTGCTACCAATTCTGTTTTTCTTAATGCAATACCATAATTCATTTTACTTTTCCTCCTTGATTTTATCTGTGCCATCCAGGAATATTTCTGTATTGCCATGATGGATGATTATTGTTTGAATCATATGCATACGGTTTGCGAGAACGATTTTCATCTTCCTCTTTGTTTTTCTGATTCATGTATCCAATAGACCAAACAACATAGACTACAAAGAAAATAATTCCGCCAGCAATTAATAATTTTTCTGTCATAACATGTTTCCTCCCAATTAATCACAATATGAATTTGGAATTCCATGTTCATCAAGCCACTTTTTGTCATAACGATGCAAATATCTATCATATTGGAACAAAGCCTCTTTTTGTTCCTGAGTTGCATCTTCATCACAGTCAATCATAAGGTATTCACCCTCTGACACATAGCCTTCTTCACAGAAGCCTTGAAAATCAACATCGTCTCTACCGATATCTTCATCTTCGACCTCTACGCCAAGTGGACAAGAACCACAATAACAACATCCATACTTGATTCCATCAATTGTTTCGGTATTTGTTTGTTCAGGATGATTACATCCGTACCCATTGTTTACTTTCGATTGTCCGTTAAAGTGTGGACACTGATAAGCAAACTCATCAAAAACAACTACTTTACGCATCTTTTTCGTCTCCTCTCTCCGTGATTTCAATTAAACTACCAATATGACGCACATAGTAAGTGTGAGGAATAACAGCATCTTCCATATCGATTACTCGACCACAAACTTCCCAAACACGAATACCCGCATCAATATGCTTGGTAATATAGGTTCTATTGAAATCAACATAATTAACCTTTGATAAAATATCGTTTTTGTCACAATTCAAAGCATCGCCTTCAAACTTACAAACAAGGTAATCTGAAGATATTGCTTTTACGATTTCCTCATCTGTCTCCTCACGATTTTCGTGACAATTACAATAAATAAGTTGTTTGCGAGCCATATCTGATAATTCTGTGTTACCCACAAATAACAGTCTTGACCCTCTATCAGACAACACATTCGCAATTGTGTAATCATCAAGAATGTCCTCGATTTGTTCCAACTCATATTCGAGGTCACAAACCTCAAATACAGTAGAATCCGTTGACTGTAACAACTTTTTGATTTCCCGTCTTCTCTCTAAAAGGGTTTTTAAATCTTCTTTCGGATTTTCATCCGACGGATAAGAAATTTCAAAGATTGGACCACCAGATAGCCCATTTCTTATACGCTTTCTTATATACTTTTGTGTGGCGTTTGACATATCCCAAAAAGAGAAATCCACGCCTTCGAGAGTACACTCGATTCTTCCGTCTTGGAATCTGCAAAAAATTCCGTATTTGTACATAGACATAATATTACCCCCTAATTGTTATTAGATTTTAATACTGCATTTAACATAGAACACATAGGCAAAGCCACAATTAAAACAACCACGTCAGCAATAAAAGCATAAATATTATTAGCCGTTCTAACCGCAAAAGGCTGTGCATAAAGTAAACATTCTGTAATGGATTTGATGCCGAGAATTGCAACCGTAGTAATAACAATAATAGAAGCAACATTGACAGTATTACATAGAATTTTGTTCGTTATTTTTTTCGTCAATTTAAACAAAAATCCTAGTGCAAAACCCATAAAAATATTTCCAAGCATCCAGCCCGGCATACCACGCATACCGTTAATCATAATACAGTGTAGCAAGCACCCGATACCGCCAATTAAGGCACCGCTAACAGGACCAAAAGAATAGCAATATACCAGCATTACGATATATCCAAGGCACAAGTAATAGTTTTCAAATACCGGCACCTGAAGACATAAGGATAAAGCAACATATAATGCAATCCCCAATCCGTTATAACAAATTGTTTTTAAAGTTTCATGATTCATCTCATTTCTAATGATTACTCCATTTTTTACATTATTCATCATTCTTACCTCCTTGTAACTTTATAGATGATTCATTTATAGTATGATTTCTTGAACAGATGAATAAAAAAGAGCGACTTATAAAAAGTCGCCCTTATCATACGCTATTAAATTTTCTTATAGGTTAAATTTGTACATTGTTCCATATATGCAGCCTGTGCAAAACACATATAAACAACTTTTTTTCCACCATTCATCATTTTTGCAAAGAAATAGTGTTTTTGTTTCGCATTCTTCCATTCATGATTCCACTTGATATTACCATTGTTTTTAAACCCACCGATTGATTCGACAAGTACGGCTCTATAATAAAGACATTCACACGCATCTTCTTCCTCATCATCGTTAATTGGCTCATCGTTGATACTTTTGTAAACCATGTTTACAAGTTGTTCAAAGGAATAATCTTCTTCAGTCTTATCGTAATCAGAAGAAATAAAAAACCAATTATCACCTATTTTAGCAACCAGCAAATTATCTTCCATTTCGAACGAAATCGTTCCGTTTTCAATACCGGCACATATCAAGTTTTTACTAATTCTAATCATACAACACATCCTCCTTATGAAAATGGTTCGTTTTCCGAAAAATCAATGACTGGAGTATCGAGTTCACAACAATACTCTGCCGCTTCCGGCATCAAGTTAATGATATACTCTGCTACAAAACCCCTATTAAGCAAGGTCTTAAACCAATCTTTGTTTGCTTTTTGTAATCCTTTTGCAGAATCCTCGATTTCCCCAAATGAAACTCCATTTTGAAACGCATTTTCGCAATGGCTGTCATTATCATCATTAAAAGTCTTATAGAATTTTTTCCAAACATACTTTTCTTTCTGATATTCAACAGATTTTTTTTCTGCTTCCAAACCCTTTTCAAACATTTCTAATAATCGCTGAACATATGTCGTTCTTGCAACATTGTGTGAGGTCCATTTAGGATAAGTATGTTGGTTTTCATCTTTAATCTTATCCAAGTGTTTTTGATGTCTTTCCACATCACACAGAAATATTTTTAAATCCCGAATAATTTGTTCATCCAGATTACCGGCATCCATGAGTTCGTTGTTTTTAACAATCAAATTTTCAATTATCATACTTTTGTCTCCTATCCAATCCAATGACGCTGATTTACTTTCCAATCGCCATAAACAGAATGTAATGGGTCATATTTGATAATTGGTCTTTGTTCCATACAAATATGTTTTGTGTCCAAATTAAGTGTTAATCTAACACTTATCATTTTTGAAGGAATATCACAAATCCAAACATTTTCGTCTATATCTTTCCCATCATATTGACCGTACCATTCTGCTTCGTGAGTGTAAGAAGAATAATGCCATTCCCAACACTTATTCAGTCTGTTATAAATCTGTTTTTTAGTTAATGCCATAACAACATTACCCCCTAATCAATTTCTCCGCACCAGTTACCACTTTCATCGTATCTTTCACCAACAATTCCCTCATCAGTTACTTCGAAATTATGGTCTGGTGTAATGGTTACCATCTTAACATTATCCTTATCAATAATAAAGATGGCTGGTTGTACTCCATTTTCTCTTTTTTGAACAATCACTTTAGCATTCTTAAATACCATTATTATTACCTCCAGTTAGTCTTTTTTAGGATATACAGTATCGCGTGCGAACTCATCAATTCCGTTAAAAACTGAAACACTTTTTCTTTGTGTTTCTTCTTTTGTAAATTGTTGTTCTAATTTGCACGCATACTGTTTCCACAATTCTTCTTGTTCTCTTGCTCCTACAAGTTGACCCTCTAATTGTTTGATGTAATTACTCATATCTGCAATAACAGCAAGCATAAGTTCTGGGTCTTGATTTCCACTTTCCTGCAATTCTTCGACAATATTTTCGAACATTTTAGTTTTCCTCCTTACACATTCTTTCTGCATCCCAAATGTTCATACCAGAACTTTCTAACCACGATACAATTGGGCGTAGTCTTAAGTTCTTGTCTTCAAATCTTTCAATCCATTCAGATATAGATTTTTCTTTTTCTTTGTCCGAACGACACGAATACTCCGGCATTTGAGCCTCAAAATCAGTATCTAATACCTTCAACGAATTAACGATAATAAAAGACATCTTGTCGCATTGTTCTGCCAACATTTTTGTTAATTCCGATGCCTTTTCTTTGTCGAAATTTTCGCATCTTCTTAAAGTCCCGTAATCCTCAATGTCGTCGCACAAACAAGTTAATGCGGACAAGTCTGTTTTGCCATCACAAACCATAGTTAAAGAACTATACGCAGATTTTTCATAATGTTCTTTGACTCTTTGTTCAAGTTTTTTAATTTTCAAATCATCCGAGTCGTCAATTAGAACAATATCGCAAATACCTTTTTTAACAGGACAATCATGTGGCAAAATATAGTCCGATTTTTCAAGACCGGATTTACAATTTCGATAATAATTGAGAAGCATCACAATTTCTCCGTCTGACACCACATAGGTGTTTTCGACATCACCGTTTGCACCCAATGTAACAACCTGTATTCCATTGTCTTGTGGTTGAAGTTCAAGATACCGTTGGTTGTTCACCTCAATTTTTTTTAAACATTTATCCATATCATTTCCTCCTTTTTAATAAACATATGAAATTTTCTTCCATATTTCTTTATAAATGTTCTAATTATAGTTTGTTATTTGAGAAAATGCAATAAAAAAAGAGAGTGCCATGGCACCCTCTTTTACTACATCCCTATTTAGTTGTAAGAGAAGCAAATCTCATTAGTTCTTTTACTGAGTAACCAACAAAATCTAATTCTGTGTATTCTCCATATTCATCAAGAGTTTCTGCTGCCATAATAAGTTCATCGCGACTATAACTCCTCAATTCTTTCGGAATAATAGGTTCTTGTTCTTTCCAAAAGCGTCCAATTAATTTTTGCATATTATTTTTACCAACAGGGTTTGCGGTATGCAATTTAATTGGATAAAAAGTTTCTCTTTGAATTAACCAATCCAATAACGCGATACCATCTCCGCCATACTGAGCATATTCGCCCAAATCGTGGTCAAGGTCTAAAACTTCAATTCCTTCTCCGGTTCTTTCCGCAGACATAATCATCATTTTAGCCGCCTCCACACTATAAGCGTGATGTGTGTAATCGGCAGGCATTGAACGCATGTCATCTAACCATAATTTCATGCAGGAGCCTCCTAACCAATCTGAAGATTCCAGTCTACAATAATTTCGAATTCATCGGACTCTTCTTCTTCAAATTTCTTGATTTGTTCTTCTGTTAAATCATCAAATTCATCTTTAAAAACATTGATTCCGAAACAACCACATGTATTTCCGTTCTCAATTTCTTCTGCAATTTTTTCCATTGCATAATCGTACTGATTAAACAGTTTTAATAATTCAATAGTGTTATTATCCATAACATTTCCTCCTGTTAACATTTTCTTTTCTATATCAAGCAACTGAGTATAAACTTGTTTAACTGTATCTAGTCGTAATTGTAAAATATCTTTTGGGATGTTTTTTAATCCTTCTAATTTTGAGGTTAATGGACAACCCAGAGACATACCCCACAATGTATCGCCGTAACAAGCAATGGCGTTATTGAATCCATCAATAAAAACTTTGATATCATTTATATCTAAAACAACTTTTTGCCCCATATAATACCCCTATTCTTCTACGCCAAGTCTTGCACACAATTCGTGTCCAATTGCTTTTTGTAAATCAGAAGCATCATACGAACCATTTCTTTCCCAGTTAGACAATTCTAACAAATATTCAATCACATCATCCATAAAGGTGTTTTCTGTAATTCCATCCACATCATCTAAAATATTTTGTGCAATGGTTTCGCCAACGGCACCAGAAAGTAAATTTCTGATTTTTGCCTCTAAGACAAATTTTTCAGCATCATTTAATTTTCTTTTTTTCTTATCAGAAATCTTTTTTAGGTTTCTAGGGCTAACATTGATATGTTTATTACTGTTATCAAGAGTAACAGTAACAGAAGAATATCCAGAGTATCTTGATTTAGGACGGTCATTTCCATAGCAGCCAGTATACTTTACGATACCGGTAACAATTCCCCTTTTGATTTCTCCAGATTTAGAAACATATTCTACCCTGTCACCATTTGATAATGTTTTCAAGACTTCCGAATCTCTGCGAGCATCTTCGCTTGTTCTTGCCATAACATTTCCTCCTTAATCAAGCCCAGAAAGGCTTGTTTGTTAATTGATTTTTAGTACAAATACCTCTGTGAGGCAAAATACCCTTTTCTACATCCACCTGTATGATTTTTCTTTCTCTAAAACGAGATAATGTGGACTTAATAGATTCCTTATAATATGTGTCATACACATGCTCATAAGTAATTTTTCCGCTTTGAAAATCCTTTGCAAGTTGTTCAGATTCAAACCAATCAAAATGTATCTCGATTCGGTCATCAAATTCTTTCTTGCAACTATTCAATGGTTCTTCGTTAAGACGAGCAAAACAATGTCCTTTAGGACCCGTATCCCCGTCTTCAAAACAGCATCTCGAACCAAATAAGACACCATCGATAAATACAGTTTCTACTCCGTACCACACAACACTTCCTCCTCAAAATTAGAGTTAATTGGCTCCAAAATCATTTCTGCATCTCTGAAAACCTTACGATAAGAAAAATTATTGTTTTCATCGAAAAAGTTTACATAATAGAAGTCATCATCAAAGGTTCTGTTTACGCTATAAAAACCACCAAGTTTTTCTCCATCTACATAAACAATATATTTAACTTCTTCGAGCGAATTCGCCCAATAATTTTTTGCAATGACACGCCAAATAAAATCATGCGGTGTCGTAATTAATTTTTCCAAATTTAACACCTCCGAACTAAAAATAAATATCAGCATTATCCATCTCAGCAATAAAGCGGTCTTCTGTCATTCCTCTCACGCAAATATGTGATGTAGTGGTAAGATTGAATCTATGAATTGCCTTATCACAAATAGAACAATCATTGCAAAAAACACATGACCGTTCAAATTCTTCATCATCCATTTCTTGGATTTTTTGAAATTTAATCATATCGCCGGTAGAGGGATAATAATGCTTTAAATTTTCCATACTTGCATAACCATCACCCATAATATTACCTCCTTGTGTTTAGTTGTTCGGTTGCAGATAAATAAAAGAACCGTTTCTTACCTTATCTGCATTTTTCGGCCAAAAGCCAAGTTTTACCATTCCGCGAACACTGCCTGTGGAGTGAATACTTGGACAATTTTTTGTAAATCTTTTACCGGTTTTCATTTCGTATTGTTTTGGACTACCGTAATAAGCCATAATACATCCTCCTATTCAACAGATTTTTCTAATATTTTTGCAACTTCATTGAAACTTTTTTCATTTCTAGCAATAGAAAGGGCATCAATATCTGTAAGGCGATATTTATCACGGAAAGGAATAACCAAATCACACATTGCTTTTTTAGTCATCTTGCCATCTGTCAAAAGTTTCTTATAACTTGCCTGTAAGCCTCCGATTTCTTTAATCAATCCAAGTCCTGCTTGTATATCTAAGACATCGGCTGTTTCGTTAACAACGGTCCACATTTCAATTCCTTGTTCCTTAAAAGTTTTCTTGGTTGTAGTTTTATCAATTATTTGCTCCCAAGCCCAGTTGACAACTTGCACACCAATCGCTTTGTTTTCCGGGAACATTTCGATGTATTCTAAACCAATAGCCAACGGTTCACTACTCGTGAACTCGTTGCCATCAATAATTCCTTCAATGTGTTTTTTCATCGCACACCTCCAAAAAAATCGGTTCTCCAAGGTTCTGCACCAATTTGCCAAGAACAGCACAAAGAACCGTCATTACTGATAAGAAAAGCACGCTTTTCACCGTTTTCATTGTAGCCATATGCGATATAACCATCTCGGTCTTTGCCCGGATATTTTTTATAACTATCCGTGTAATAATAAAACTTCATAGAACCAATTTCAAATTCTTTCACTTCGCCACATTCTAAATAATATTTTTGCAAATCGTCTTCCGTGATTTCCGGAATTAATTTCAAAAACATTTCATCTCTTTGTGCACCTTCATAGTTATCAGTCACATAATCCACAACATTAGAAACCAAATCGTAAGTGAAATGGTTGTCCATAGGACTAAATTCTTTTTTCATATAGTTCATAAATAATTCTTTATTCATTTTTGTTCCTCCGCCTTTTTATTGTAAAAAAGTGTTTAATCGTGCCAATAATTCAGCACCATCAGGGTCAACGAGACATTCTTTAATATGTTCAACAAAACTGTCTTTCGAAGATATGTTTTCGTAAATATTACGCACACTCATATCTCTTTCATCTTGTGACAAATATCTTTCTGCTTCATTGTATTCAGCAAACTCGTTGCACCATGCAAGAATATCATCGTTAATAATGACAATATTGCCACCATTTTGTACAAGACGCAACATAATAATAAGGTGCATCTCATCATAAGGAATAGGTAGGTCAGCGCCCACCTCTTCCATATAATCATCTTGAATATCCTTAAAAGTTTTGATTTCATCATTTCCGACATATCGGAACAATTCTGTCTTGTGCATATTGTTTCCTCCTATTACACAGTCCAATATAGAACATAATACCCAATACACTTCATAAGTTTTGCGTGTGGGTATTGTTCTTGTTTCTTTTTGTAAGCATTCATCGTGAGACAAGGGATTAACATTCTTTTAATACTTCTCGCATTGGTATGAGAATACATTCCGTTTCCTTCATCTCTTACGTTTTCCGGGTTCTTTTGACCCAAAAGTTTTACACATTGAATTGCGGCTTTTTTAGAGTTATCGATTCCTCTAATTCCAGGATTAATACTCATAACCATATTCCTCCAACAACTTTGGATTATCAAATCGATTACCAACAAATGTAAAAAAGTCTAATGATTCAAACATTGAAAATTCACATGTGTCGAAGTGTTTAAATCCACCAGCCGTTTCATCCCATCCGGATTCTGTTGTCATGCCAGCGATTCCATACATTTCGAGTACGAAACGGCATTCTTCTTCATCGTAACTAACTAAAAGAATATCATTTTCTTCTTCGTCTTTAAGAATGTCATTTTCATACAATCTTCTTTCATTTACCACTTTGCCGGTAAATAAAGATACAGTTTCTTCAATAACTTCGATAGCCACAAAAGCAAGACAACCCTCTTCGTGTGCTTTATCGCTTTCATTAAGTTCACAACCTTCTAAATGAACGAACACCTTTCCGGTTACTCCATCTCTCAGAAGATTTCCTTGAACCCACCAATACTCTTTTGGGAAGTTTTCCCAATCAATTCTTTTTGCTTTAACTAAAATATCTTTTGCCTTCATCTTTTTTTCCTCCTATTCTAGGCATTTAGTTCTGTGTAATCTCATCCAGTGCTCAATATGTTTGATTTGGCGAGATTTAGTCATTTTGCATCCAAAAGGTCTTTCCATATAAGGATTAAGTTTATTGAGAATATATGCCAACTTCTTTCTTGTCATTTTTTCTTCAAAATCTGTTTTCTTGAAGGAAACACGCAAAAATTCTTGGATATCCCCAACACTGTTGATAGTTAAGACATCTAATTCGGAAATCTTATCGTTTGTCCAACACATAATTTGTTCAAAGAAAAGTCCCGGTAATGTTTTATCCATCAATTTCCTTTTAGCAATTCTACGGATAGATTGTATCAGTTTCACAGAGAAAACGCCATATATAGATTCCATTTCAGCAATAAAATCACTTGTTCGATATCCTTCAATTACCTTTGTTATCTCCCAATCGATTAAACCGCTTCCGAACCCGATTTCTCCATCTTTAAAACCGCAAGACAAACTATTGCAAATTTGCTGTTTGTGAAAAACGGATAGTTTGAAATCACCATTGTGAGTAATTTCGTAACCACATAAATTATCTTTCATATCATTACCTCCTTAAGTATGTAGTTTTACTTCCTTTCATCTTTATATAATTTTACAGAAATAGTATGTTTGTTTTCAATATACAACAAAAGAAGCAGTTAAGCAAATAGAACTAGGAAATTTTATCTAAAAAAGAAGAGAGAGATTTTGGAATCTCTCTCTTCTATCTAATTTAGTCTTCTTCCTGAATCATTTCGTATTGAGAAAAATACTGTTTAATATAATCCATATGGGTATTGTTGAACATGTCAATTGCTTTTTCCATACTCTTTTGAGATTTACGAGAAGCCTCAAATAACAAGAATTTATATCCCGTAAATGCAGTATAGGATTCACAATTAAATTTACCGTCTATCGATTTAATTTCAACCGGCGAGATAGATAAATAGTATCCTCTTTTTTCACTTTTACTGGTAAAGTAATTGTATCCACCCAAAGCGTAATAGACCTCAACCTTCAGGTAGTTCGCACCACCAACTGGAACGATAGGGTATTTAATTTCAACACGATATGGTTCAACTTTTCTGTATTCAGATTTATACATATACATTTCCTCCTGTTTTTCTAAAACATACAGCCTTTCTCACAAAAAATTGTGTCATACTCTGTAAAACTTGTAGTGTGACCACACACCTGACAAAGACGACCGCACAACTGTAATCCCTTTGGACCAAAAGGACAGTTGTCAAAACATTTTCCCTCATTTTTTAACAAATCCATTGTTTTAGCACGGCACAAACATGTAAGATTACCTCTTTTTTGCAAAAATTCATTGGGAGAATACTTCGCCCCAAAAGATGTAGTAACAGATATTACATCGGGAGTTTTAGATACATATTCCAATACCTTGTTCATTTCTTGACTACTGAAAGTTTTTACTTTTGTCTCAGCAAAACAAGAATGATTTTGGCTCGCAACAGCGAGATAGAAAATAGGGACCTTTTTAGAATCAGTTGTTTTTTTCATTATGTTATCGCATTTGTCTGTGTCACTATCTGTGTCACAAAGACCGGCATTGGAATTATCATAAACCTTTTTCATAAACATAGGGCCAAGCGGTGTATCAACTAAAACTCCATCGTCTACAGATGTGTCGTTTTTCGAAATTTCATTTTTGATAGAAGAAACAATATCTTGAGCGATATTTTCTGGCATAAAAGAAATTAACGCTTTGAAAACATCATCCACAGGAAAATCTGTTTCTTTTTCTTCCGAAATAACTTCTTTTCTTGTAATTTCTTCTTGGCAACGAAGCAGATAATTTTCAAAAGAAACACCAGTGAATAACTCAAACATTTTTTCTACGGATTCTTTGTCTTTTGAATTTTTCCAAATACCAAAAAGTTCGTCAGAAAATCCAGTTAAATCACCGTCGGCACATTCATCTTTTAATTCATCAAAGATATCAGAGAGAATTGTATCAGCATCCTGTATTTGACCATCAGGAGTTGAGTTGTGTAACTCAATTACTTTATCCAATAAACTTTCTGTATTGGAAGGTTTTGTTTGTTGTTCTTTAACCTCTTTTATAGGAGAGTTGCATTCAACATCGGAAAGCGAAATATAAACTTCGACCCCCCAATTTTTTGCAAGAGATGTAGCAAATATTCCTGTAATGAAATCTTTCTTTTCAGACTTGATTTTTACAATCACGACTCCATTTTCTACAGAAGTAACTTCCCCTAATGCAGAAAAGAAATTTAATACATCTTCAGGGCAACACACACAATACAGAGAGATAAATCCATCTCCTGAATCGCAACTCGCAAAAATACTAGGCGTTTTTTTAGCAACGCATTGTTCGTATAATTTTTTATCCATATTTTTCCTCCGTGTTCTAATATTCTATTTTAAAATCGTCTAACGAAGTGTATACTTTCACAACAACATCGTCCGGACTTAAAACCTCTGCTTTTGCCGCTTCAATTTGGTCTTTTACCATATACAAAGCAAGTTCTTTATCATCGGTTCTGCATTTCGTGATGCGGTCTTCCCAAGGCATTGAAATGACAACCATAGCCGGGAAACCATCCTTAACCGCTTTTTTAAAAACTTTTTCTGTGTCTGCAAGATTAAACAACTCCTCCAAAAGTAATCCGAGGGATGCGAATCTATTACCCTTTGCCTGACGATATTCTTTCATTACATCGTCCAACAAGGATGTTGAGAATCCATAATCATCTTCTCCACCAGAATAATCTTGAGACCAAGCACCCAATTTAGTGCCATTATAATACACATCCGCTTGTGCAAGTGGTATACCGTGTCTGCCAGCAAAAGTTTTAGCCTTTTTTAATGTGATACCATTAATACTAGCCATTTTCATTTCCTCCTTCTTTATTCTTCTTCATTATCTTTGTTTTCATCTTCTTCCATTTCTTCTACAACATTTAGAACATCATCAGCGTCAAAGTCAAAGTGATGAATAAGTTCTGCAACTGTAAACCCCGCTTCTAAAAGGCGTTGTATAATTTCAGACAATCTGTCGAAAATTAGCAACTCTTCGATGCAAGAATTCGCAAGTTCCATTGCACGTTCTTTTGTCATTTCTTCGATAACAACGAATTCATCAGAATCGAAAGAGGCTGATTTCCCGTCTTCAAAGACAATAACTGTTGTACCCATGGAAGCCAAAAATGCTTCAACTTCTCCTGTTTGTCCTCTATAAGGACCATCTTTTTTGATAATTACTTTTTGTTTGTAATCCATCTTCATTTCCTCCTATTTTTAATATTTAGACTAATTTAGTTAAACCTCCGGTTTTTCTTTATAAGTCTTTCAGATATAGTATGTTTTTTGTATAAATGCAACAAAAAAAGACACCCCGCTAGGAGTGTCTGATTTGAAAATGCAATTTTAGTTTCCAGAATAATTGATACCGAACTCGCTTTCAATATACGGTGCAAATTCTGTGTTTAAGTTTAGAATAATCCATGCTGTTTTCTTTGCCATTCCGTTTGGAACACTATACTCTTTTGAAATATATAAAGATAAATCCTTAATCGTTGAATAATACACACACAATTTCTTTGCAACAACAATATCATATACGATTTCTCTGATTTTTTTGTTTAAAGAATCATTCTCGTATTTCGATACGGACGGAGTTTTTGTCACAAATGCTGGAGTGTTTTCGATATATTCTATTGCTCTTGTGATTGTCCCAACTTTTTTTGAAGCAAAACCGCAATCCTGTTCCATTAGAATGTTTTGCAAGTTACGGAGTTCTAAAAGTATGGATTCTTTCTTTGATGCCATTTCTTATCCCCCCTTATTCCGCAACCAGTTTCCTGCTAGGACCACTGATATTATCGAATTTCATATAGTCACCCTCTTTGTCGTAAACAGCAAGCATATCTTCGTAAGGAATGTCATCAGTGCGACTCTTATACCCTTCCAAATAGCAGACACATACCTGTTGTCTGTCAGGTGAAACATATAAAACGCTACCATCATAAATCCTTTTTTCATTGTTGTGATAAGGGTCAACCCTGAAAACAACTTGTTCGTTCTCCTGCAAAGAAGAACATTTTCTTGTGTTTTCCATTTTCTTTTCTTGCATTTTTAGTACCTCCATTTCTTCTTTATATATTGATACATAAATAGTTTGTCTTTTGTTTTTATACAATAAAAAAGGAAGCGACGAAACGCTTCCTCTTTCTTGAATGTTGATTATTTTTCTGTATATACGGAATTATATAATTCTGTTAATTTTTCTACAGTCATATTCTTACCTTTCCTTGTAAGATAATGACTGGCAGCCAAATCATTTGTGTAGTCTGACAACATGTAAGTTGTAAAATATCCACAATCTGATGAGATATAAGTAACTGTTGGCTCCATTTCCGCAGTTTTAATAAATGCATCAGAACCCTCTGTTTTCTCAATTGTTACTTTGGCCATGCCACCAAGCATTCGTGGCGTTTCTGTTTGTGACGAAGTGAAGTTTCCTAGAGAATAAAAACAAGGAATTTGAGTTCCATCCGTCTTTGTGATATACTCTAAAGGTTGCACCACATGGGGATGAGTTCCTATAATCAAATCCGCACCGTTATCTGCAAACAGTTGTGCCAACCTTCGTTGATATTCAGATGGTGTATGTGTATACTCATTTCCCCAATGAGGGAAAACAATCACAATTTCAGCCAATACATTTGCCATTTTTAAATCTTCAATAATTTTATTTTCGTCGTACAAAGTATTTACATAATATTGTTTATCTGACGGCAAAACAAAACCATTTAATCCATAAGTATAATTCAAAAACGCCACTCTAATATTATTGTATTCGCCAACTTGTATAGTATCATAGTCTTCCTGAGAGGAATATACACCTATTGTTTTGATTTCCGGGTATTGTTTCCAATAATTCGTTGTATCTGTAATTCCAGTTTCTCTTTTATCATACGAATGGTTCGTTGCATGAGTTACCACATTAAACCCAGCATTGCGAACCGCATCTCCAATAGCGTAAGGACTACCAAAACACGGATAACCAGTATAATTTTTGGGTTCACTCACTAACATGGTTTCCTGATTAATAACTTTAATATCAGCAGATTCAAGTTCTTCCCGTATATTGACATATAAGGAATCAAAGTTATAATATCCAGTATCTTGCTTACCAGCCTTAATAATGGTCGTATGAATCAGATTATCACCCACAGCAACAAGGTTTGCCGTAAATGTTTCCGGAATCTTTTCTTCTACAACTTCTTCTTTTTCGTCTTTTACAATGTCTACATTTTCTGTAGATTCTGTTTCAGAAGATGTTTCTTTTTTGTCGGCACAGCCGATGATGGAAGCCATCATCAGCAACACCATGAATAAAGCGAGTGCTTTTCTAAATAATTTCCTTTTCATATGTTTCCTCCAATTTCTTAACTCAGCGCGTTATTTAATTTTAATGCCACCTTTTCCATCTTCTGCAACCCAGTACCGAAGATATCCATTTTCATCTTTGTCGATATCGAATTTACTTGGCATAAGTACAGTACAAGTAGAATTATCTTTTTGAATTGGGGAAAACAAATCAGTGATTCTTTTCCCACAACTTTCACATTCTACAACCTCTGTTCCGAAGAAGCCACTGTATGTGATTTTACTTTCTGTACAATCACAAGTGCAATGAATTTTATCTTCGTCTTCTGTTAATTTCCATCCCAGAGCATTCGCTGCTTCCGGGAAACTCATAACTTTGTAATCGGTTATATCTTGTAATTTTTGTTTCATATCGTTTCCTCCTATTGTTTAATTTCAATCATCATGCCAGAAGTATTAACAAAACTTCCAATTACATAACCATGTTTTTCAGCAAAGGGCTTTATGACATCATATGCGGCATCCAGATTTTCCGGATAATGTGCAGTAAGATAATACACATTATCATCTCCCTCAAAAATATCAAAACCCTGTATTTTGTTTTCCGAAAATAAACGGTCTGTAATTTCGATTGCTTGTTTTTGCACTTCGTCGTATTTGTCAGGGTCACTCCAATCTAACCCAGTGCTTTTTCCTATGTCAGAACAAAGCATTTCTAACGCCTCCTGATGGTCGCAATCCGAAATATATATTTTCCCGTTAGCAACGATAATAGCCTGGATACGAGAAAAATCAGAGGTATCAATCAATTGTTTTTCCAAATCGAACACCTCCTATAAATCAAGCATTTCAACAATTACTTCTAAATCGTACTCGTTGTCAATCGGAGTTCCATGGTTGTAATCAGCGAAAATAACACCCCACTGAGCCAGATGCGTTTTGGCAACATTACAATCATATTCATTCCAAGCAGGATTGATTTTTTTTAACACTTTGAATTTCCAACCACTCTCTGTAGTATATTCGGATTTGTACTTTCTTTTTTCTTCTGTAAAGTCCGGGGATACATATACGGAACCACAATAACCATCAACATTAGAATTTGCGGTTTGAAGTACAGAAGTAACAATTTCGGCTTCTGCCTTTGTCATTTCCACTATCGTGCAGTCGCTTTCTTCCGCAACAAATTCAAAACGATAAGGGTATTTTTTCTCGTCTGCAAGATTTAACGCCTCAAGAATTTTATCAGCAACCATGCTAATTCTTGCTTCATCTGCGTCATAAAAGCCGATTCTTAAAATATCTTTAATTTTGTTTTTCATAATAACAATTACCCCCTAATCGCAATATTCTAGTACTTTATTACCGATATCTTTTACGCCAATAAGCAACTCTTTTGCATACTTATCAACAATAGCAGAAAAATCGTTTTTGGTCAAACGCTTTTCTGTTTCGTTAAGGAACCAAGGCATTGTTTCTACGAATAATACAGTAGGATTTTCTACATTTGTATCATCGCTTCTTCTAAACTCAAAACTGATACCCGTTTCTCTTTGCATAATGTTTGCAACAACTGCGCCAACCCCGGTATCACCAGAAGTATCGCAATCATAATCCGCAAAAACCGCATCCAGTTCGTAGTTACCATCGGTTACTTCCATTAACTCCTTATAAATTTCTTTTTCCATTTCGCTTTTACAAAAAGCATCCTTGTGGTTCTTAATAAAACTCACAATAACGGCATCAGAGCATAACACTTTGAAGCCATAGCCGTAAATAATACTCATTCCAGCCATTTTTATTTCCTCCTATTCTTCTTTTTTGTTTTCCATAAACGACATAACCTCATTTACCGAAGGAGCAAAAGTCACCTTTTCATTCTTCTTGTCATAAGATGCATATGCAAGATTTACAAAATGTTGTCCACCGGAAACAAGAAGTTCAATATCGTCTTTTTCAAATTTTTTGTTCGCATATTTGGTATCACAAAACTGTTCTAAGAACAATACCATCTGATACACAAGTTCGAATTCTGCATATGGAGCCCATTGATAAAGAGCCTTGCATTTGTCGAGCAAACAAACTAACAATTCTTTGTCATAGTCTAACGATTTAGCGTACAGAGATTCAAAAACCTTTTCTGCTACTAAATCTTCCAATTTTTTTTCGTATATTTTATAACTGGCTCTATTTACATCCACGCAAGTACCACCGCCAGGTTGAGTGTCTTGATATCTGTCGATAGACATATCTTCATCAAGCGCGGATAATTTTGCTAAATAGCGGTCCGTATGCACACAAGCACGATATAAGTCTATGCAATACGGTTCTAATTCCTTGATTTTCATAATCATTTCCTCCTATTTTTTATTTCTATAAAAACCGACAATATTTTTACACAACAAGCAGTCGGATTTTGCAAAAATGTTGTGTAAAATTTCCTTAAAAAATATCAACATTCAATTATAAAGCATCCATTTATCTTTATATATACTTCGTTTATAGTATGATTTTTTAAGCAATTCATTATCATTTAGTTGACAATTTCTTTCACGTATGATACTATAATTATACACTATTGAGACTCAATATTCAAGAATAATATTTGATTTTCAGCGAATTAAGAAAGGAAAAAACAATGAATATTCAAGAAATTATTTTGTATCTTGCATTTGTATTACCGGCTACAATCGGTTGGATAACAGGCTATATAAAACAAAAAATGTGGCACGGAATTGTCGGAACCATAGTAGGAATTGGACAAATTGTTCTTTTAACATATTTTTCTTAATTATATTTTTAAAACAAAAAAGGCACGGATTTAACCGTGCCATTCTTTGTATGGAAACATATTATTTTTTAAACCAATCATATTCCGTTTTAGAAGACGGCATAATGTACCCGCAGTCAACAGCCTCAGAACTGTCCAACAAGCCCTTTTCTAACATAACATTGCAAGATTCGTAGACATTGTTTGTATCTAACTCAAAATCAAGTTCAAAATACAGAGAATAAGCATCATCAATATCTTCCGACGGCATAATTCCAAATTCGTAATAATATTTTTTGTTTTCCATAATAAATACCTCCTCTTTGCTTTCTTTAATATCTAATTATATTATGTTTTTTCATTCCACACATAATAGATAAAACAAGTTGCAAATTTTGTCGAAAAGTTTTTATCATAAAAATGTATATTATGTTTGAATTTTCCATATATAAATAATATATTAAACAGGAGGAACAATAATATGCCAAGAAGAAAGAATTTAACACAAGAAGAAAAACTTGTTTTTATGAATCAAGAAATTGAAAGATTAGAAAATCGAATATTAGAATTAAAACAAGAAAAAGTTGAACTGGAAGAACAAATCAAAATGAAAAACTTAAAAGAATTAGATGAAATGATGACCAAAAACGGAAAAACACTTGACGATGTTAAGAATTGGATTAACTCTCAAGCATTGGCTTGCTCATAAACAAAAAGACTCTGGATTTTCCAGAGCCTTTTCTTTTAGGTAAATTATTTAAATGCAGTACGGTTTTGACTAACTTTTCCTTGTGTGAGTTTTACTTCTCTACCGTCACCAAGGTCAATATTAATTTCCTCACCGTTAGCAGCCATATTGAAATAAATATCTATGTTTTTAAGAAAAAAACTTAATGTTGTATCAATCATACTTATTTCCTCCTATTCTATGTTTTAGTTATGAGTTATTCTTGTATCGGATTTGTAATCTTCCATTTTTTTCTATCAACCGAAAGTGCACCGCACCCAATCATTTGATTGAGTTCACTAATCCTAACGAATTGACCGTTAGGATTAGATTCCACCATATTAAAATCATGTGCATATAATTTATCCATTATCACACCTCGATTCCAATTCTAGACAAAACAACGCGTCCAATAGCAAGACGAATATCGTCTTCATTGTATGTTTCTTCATCATACCATCCGGATGTTTCCAAAACATCATCCGCGATATCCTGTAACAAAGAATTATCAGAAGATTCAGATTCCGCCTCAAGCATTGCACGAACATAATCTGAACTTACAGACCTACGCAACATCTCTTCGATTTGTCTTTCAAGTTCTACTTTTTCCGCCTTTGTCATATTTTTAACATTCGGATTGTTTTCGTTGAATTTTTCAAACACATCTTCAGTGATACCGACAGCATCGTATAACGCGTGTAATTTTTCGTAATCTTCCTCCCAATAATTTCCGTCTAAATCTTCCCACATTACGATTCCATCATATAATGTGTCCGACTGAGATTGAGAGAAACAATCGTTCGCCACACAGAAATCCAAGAAATCAATAAAACTATATTCTTGAATAATTCTTACAGCCTTACGCTGTTTGTGTTCTGGTAATTTTACAACCAAATTCATTACTCTTTGAAAACAAGTAACTTTACATTCTGCCATTTTAATTTCCTCCTATTGATTAATTTTGTATTGCCAACAACAAATGCCTTCCGGACATGTTAACATACGAAATGCATCCGCAGCATAAGGGTAAACCTTAACACCAACAACATCCCATTCAGAATCGTTTAATTCAAGACCGGCACTTTTTTCGTGTATTTCTTCTGCACTGGAACTTGTTATTGCAACATCTAACTTTTTAGCAATACCTTTTAAAGATAATTCGTTTCTAAGATTATCATCATAACAGCATAAACGCTTTGGTCTGATAAACATTTTGTTTTCCGGGTCATAAACCATGAAAACCTCATCACCATCGTGGTCATCTTCTGATGTTTTATCACTAATGGCAATACCTAGTGCACCATTTCGAAACTTAACCAATGTTGACTGAAACAAAATCTTGTCTTTTGTAAAAACTGTTTTATCATTCATTTGTCATCTCCTCCTTGTCGCGGATTAACTGTAGTAAAAATTCCTGCATTTGATTACGTGCTTCTTCTCCAAGTTGATTATAAGGAGGGTTAATACTACCCTGCTTACCGTAACAAAACTTAAAGAAAAATTCGTCCGCATCTTTACAGTATACCAAATCGATGAAGTAAGGAGTTCCATCCTCATCTATTAATTGACCTTTTCCGATTGCGAGACCGTAGACATCTTCATCAATTTCTTCATACTCATAACGCATACGACGACCTTCGTAAAATAATTCTAGTTTATCGTTGATTTGTTCACCGGCAACAAAACCATTACATGTACGATAACATGAGTACATTTTTGTATATCCGCCCTCTGAATCACAATCAAACAACACACGAAGTTCGCCATTAATTTCAACAACCTGATGAGGTTGTCCCTCTGTTAAAGTGCGAAGAAAAATTCTTGATGACATCTTATCTTTATCAAAAGAAATAATAGTTTCTTCATCGTTAATTTCGTAACGATGAGGAATATTTTTGTACGGAAACAAATAGTAATTATTGATATTTGTTTTAATAATTACATAATCATCTGTCTTGTTACAAATTTCTGCTCCCACATACTCTAAGAAGTCATATAAGTCTCCATCTTCATACACATCATTCCCATAGCACTCAAAAGGCCAATCATCAACATCTTCTCCTGCTTTTTTTAAGATATCTTCACTAATATCTTCAAATGTTTCTCCGCCCTTTAAACGAGCCACGATACTTTCGAAATCAGCGACACATCTTTCCGGACTTGTAACATCGTCAAAATCAAAACGAACACCAATATTATCTATATTGTTTAATGTGTTTTTTTGTTCTTCCGTTAATTGGATATAACCAATAACTTTTCGGTCTTTCCATATTGCATATGTTTTCATATTTCCTCCTTTTAGCAAGATGGGCGATAACGCCCAGCCTGCTATTCTTCAATTAAGATATTTTGTATCACACTGATTCGACGTTCCATTGTGTCAACAAAATCTTTGTTTCCATTTGTTCTAACAATGTTCAAATCAGTTTTTAACTCTTGCAACTCATTGCAAACACGAACATAATCTTTTCTTTCAAGAATTACCTGTGATTTCACCATAACTGCCTCCCATATTGTGAAAATTTTCATATAGACTTTCTTTTCTCTACTTAAAAGTCATATTTTTGTAGTCTTCTTCTGACAATTCTTCCACATAATCGACATTATCGACATCTTCCAATTCGACGAACAAACCTGCGTCAATTGCCATATTGATAGCATCTTCTTCATCACCTTTTTCAATAGCGGCAGGAATGGTATAACCATCGCTGTCACCTTTGCCATAAGTTACATGAATTCCGTAATATTTCATTATCATTTCCTCCTATCCGAAAATTCTTTGATGTGCTTCCATTTCAGCCAACTCTTCCTTGCTAAACTCAAAATCAGGAGTTTTATCTACCATTTGAAAAAGCACACCTTTTTGTGTTTTTTCCGATACATATCTGCCGGACCAATAATCATTACCAACAGTTCTCCAATTGTTAATTTCATTATTATATCCGATTATCCTTATACCCATTTCTTCGGCGAGAATAGTTGCTATTTTTTCACCAAGAGAATAAGACATTTCTGGTACGAAGTACCCCATGCATTCCTTTTGGAAATTACTTTCTTCTTCTCCCTTTAAAATTTTGTACAAATGATATTGGATATCCTTCACTATATCATCAAGATATTCTTGTTCCAGCAAGGCATCACAATTCCTGTCAATTGCCTCAACTTTCCCTCTGCGTTCTTTTAAAACATCCTTATATGTTTTCTTTGTAGCCTGTTCCACATTTATTGTGTCAGGTGCAAGTTCGTTAAGAGCCAACACAAATGCGACAATTTCTCTGTCGCTTGAAATGTAGTCACCTCTGAGAGCAACAAATTTTGCAACAAAGTCACGGTTATTTCTGATGTACATATCTCCAGCATCTACTAAGTCGTAGTAATTAGGAAGAACATCATCACTTGTGTACAAGAACTCGTATTTTTCATCGAACTTTTCCAAAAGGTCTTCGATGTCGATATTGCCAAATTCGTCTTCATACAAGACTTTACATCCCTTTTCTTGATTTTCACAATTGTCGTTTTTGAACTTCAACATGTGATAATATTCGGAAGTATTAGCATCGACAACCCTTGAAATATTAATATTGAGTTCATAAGCCCCGCTTACATAAGGGTGCTTTATTATCATGTCAACAATAATTCTATCCATTTCTGGTTTAGAATAATAATTGCCGATATATTTTTTTAGCACGCCGAAGTCCGCAACTTTTAATGAACATCCGCCTGGATAAGTAAAAAGCATAGGTCTGTCAATATAATATTGTTTCACGCCCATAACTTAATCCTCCTCGTCTTCAATCAAATGTTCAATATCTTCTTTTTCTTTTATAGAAGATGGTGTTTCTAAAGTGCCCATAGAATAATCATAAAGATAATATTCAGCAGTGTCGCCTTGAATAGCCTCAAGTACGTGGATGGCTGTCATTAAATCGTCGTCGTCGATTTTTGATTTAGCAAAATCTTTTAAGTCGTCATAGGTTGTGACATCACCATCTTCTACCATTTGAGAAACTACTTCTTCAAATGATTTTGATTGAAATTCTTCTTTTCTCATAACATTTCCTCCTTGTTATTTCTTTAATTTTCTACAACTTTGTACATACTGTACACATCCACAAAAGCAAAGGTAGTTTCTACTTCCCAATCCGGTTCATCAGCATCACTGTTCCAAAACAAAGGTCTTACCACTGTTGCATCGTAGTAAACCATACTGCCGTCAGCACCGGCCTTAAGCCCAACCTTAACTTTGTCGCCCACTTTAAGGGCTTTTGCTTCTTCGAATGTAAGCATTTCATAATTTTTTGTTTCCATTACATTTCCTCCTTGTAATTTTTTATGATTTTTGGAAAACCTTGTAATCAGGTTTCCAGTCATCACCGTGATTAACGGCTGTTAGTGGGGTCAAGTCATAAACAGCATCTGCATTAAAATAAACAACCGTGAATGTGTCCTTTGCGTATTCATTCATTAAGTTTAGCAGTTTTTCCAATGCATTTCTTGCTAATTTTTCTGACTTATAAAGATGTTCCTGTTTTATCAGTGAACTTCCAATCCACATCTTTTTGTTTTTTCTCCAGTTTTTTACCAGATAAAAAGTTCCGTCTTCCGAAACACTTTTGATAGTAAATCCAACCATCACACTTCCTCCTTTTATAAACCTAATTGTTCTTTGTTCAGGGCATCAATTCTTGCTTTATTAACACGCTAATCATCGCCCGCCGGTTCTGAAAAGTTTTTTAATAATTTTAGGGAGAACTCCCGCGAATTTATTCGTGGGATGAATCCCCTTTATGCAACTTCACAAATCCAGTTATTGTTATGAGACAATACTCTTAACTGGTTCAACGGGATTTGCTTATAACTCTTACCAGCCAAGGTTACGTACTGTCCTTCCATATTCTGTACATATGCAGCAGTTCCGGTAAAACCACTAATATAACCCATATGACCGTCTACCAAGACCTTATCATACAAATGATAAGTTCTGTCTTTATGGAACACCTGTTTGGTATTTTTACTGTTTCGAATAGCCAAACGGTTTGGTTCTTTCCTTCCTTTACGAGGCGTTGCCTCGTGCAGGGAGCGTTTCTTCTTGCGAACCTGTTTGATACGAACCACCTTATCGACATCCACAAGGTTTGTCCGATTTACTATACCTTCCAGAATACCTCTATGCATCGCAATTGCGACAGCATCATTGGCATGGGTTTTCTCTAACCCCAAGAACTGTCTGTCTGCAGATGTGATATTACCATAAGTAAATTCCGCACTTGGAAATGCTTCAAACATCCTAAGTCTCAGAATATTCATAAAGGTCGGTTCCCGATATTCCTTGCGTTTTACTGCTAATCGTAATTTCTCCAATGCACCATCCGGCAAATGATTTTCCGGAGTGTGACACATCTCACACACCGGTGTGAACTCGTCCGGATTATCCGTAGCACCATGTTTTCTCATAGAAGTATGGTGTAGTCTCGGTTTATGGTCTTTATCAAACTTATGACCACAGATTGGACACTTGTAGTCGAACCTGGCCAGTACATAAGATTTGACATTCTCATGACCATACATTCGACCCAGTTGATACAGTTCCCCGCGAATAGTCGGGTCCTTCATATGTTGAATATCAAACTTGGCTACTTCGATAGTAAGTTTTGTTTTCTCCGGCAGACCGGATAAAAACTTATTAATCCAAAAGATGTGATGATTTACCTTACTCTGGATGGACGGCGGGAGCCAACCCTCCGGTCTAGGTGATTCATATGCCGTAGACACCTTCATCCACATCATTTTGTTCTTCTTCGGGTTGAACACATAACGGCGTACCGTCTTATGCTTAAACTTTGGATGACGGTATCTTGTTTTACGGTATCTACGACTTCTGCGATACTCCTGTCTGGTCACCATTAACTTCCGTTTATCCATAGACTTCCGAAGTTTCATGTCCATCTTCATTAAGACTTTGGTTCGCATAGCCAGACAAATACCAATATGCTGTTCCCCTGTATCCACAGCAAATTCCATTTCCTGTGTATAACCTCTGGTGCCATAATTTAGTTGAATCTTGTACGGCAGTTTATCAACTACGGTAGCAAGATTTTGTTTCACCAGAAGTCGTGCTTTTCTGGGTGAACATGGCATCAAAGGTTTTCCGTCTTTATTAA
>JAEIGA010000956.1_pt1 | contig 43339 bp, 82 predicted proteins | sample 9270691 | NCBI WGS metagenome assembly JAEIGA01 (sample SAMN17057246, study PRJNA624740) | gut metagenome | biome: biome; isolation source: fecal sample | host: Bos grunniens | place: China: Xizang | collected 2019
CTTCAATCGAGGAAATTGTAGCACGTTTTATGGCTTTTATTTCTAATCTTGCTCCTAAGGCTTGATAAAAATTGGTTGCGGTCCAATTAAAACCGCGACATCCGGGTATGGTCAAGTTTGGTATGGCGCGTGCTTTGGGAGCATGAAACCGGGGGTTCGAATCCCTCTACTCGGACCATTAATTATTTCAAAAATTAAGGAGAAATCTACAATGTTTAGAATGGATGTTTTCTAAGACCATAAAAGGAGGTCTTGAAAATGAGTAGGTCACATAAAAAACATTTTTATTGTAAAGACAGAAATCCTTATGCAAAGCGACTTGCTAATCGCTGTGTGCGGCACGCACTAAACGCCGATTCCGATTTAGAGTTACCGCACGGCAGTTATCGGAAATTCTACGAGAGTTGGGATATTTGTGATTGGAAATTTTATGATTCTTGGGAAAGCTATTGGGAATCATCTGTAAGAACTTATGAAAGGTTGAAGAATTGGTTTCCCAATAGAGAAATTGAATTTCCAGATAGAGATGAAGAATATCGTAAATGGCATAAATACTATTACAATAAATAATTTGATTTTTTCTTAATTTTTTGTTATAATATATATAGAAAGTTAAGAAATGCTACTGTAACTCAGTTGGTATAGAGTGACTGTCTGATACGCAGTTGGTCATTGGTTCAAGTCCAATCAGTAGCACCATTTGGGCTGATCATTAGATCCAGGTCCACCGAAATAGTTTATATTATAGATACGGGAGTTAAGCATTGGCTTGGTGTGATGCTCTTGATGAATTGGGTTCGATTCCCTGTGCTCACGTATGAATTCTAATATAAATCAATCAATTTAAATGTTTTATATGCCGCATACCCCAACGGTGGGAAGCAGTCTTGAAAACTGTGGGCTGTAACAGGCTAGTGGGTTCGACTCCTATGTGCGGCGCCAGTATTAAAAAAAGAAAAGAGGAATTACTTATGAATCTTGAAAAACTTAAGCTTGAAAACCGCATTAATCTTCTTTCTGAAAGAAGTCCAGGAGAAAGTGCGAAGATTATCAAGAAACTTGAAAGACGACTTCGTAAGCTTGAGGCAGATACTTCTCCTTCCGAGGATTAAGTATATAAATGGAGGTATGGTGTAAAGGCTAGCATAGGAGGCTCTAACCCTCTTGATCTTGGTTCGATTCCAAAGTACCTCTGCCACTTAAGATGCTTACAGCAATTTTTTTAAAGAATTATCCTGTTAAGATAAAAACTCTAAAAAAGCATCTTGTTTAGTTTAGGGGACTGGTGTAATGGTAGCACGATTGGCTCCAACCCAATTAGTAAGAGTTCGAATCTTTTGTCCCTTGCCAATGGAGATATGGTGTAATGGTATCACAGAGGATTGCTAATCCTTCCTACTTGTAATGAGTAGTCTGAGTTCGAATCTCGGTGTCTCCGCCATTAAGTGAGATATATGCAAACAAAGGAAGTGCTAAGCTCACGGGTATTCGCGATGCCTTCTTCCTTGTATGGCTCCGTAGCATAGCGGCTAATGCGCCTGACTGTCTATCAGGTTATCGTGGGTTCGAGTCCCATCGGGGTCGCCAATAAGCCGATTCTTTAGCGTTGAGATCGATGATCTGCTCGAAAAGAAGCCGCTTGCAGGTTGTTGCCACCTTAAAAGAGCAACTAGGTTTGATTCGACCGAAGGTGCTGACAACACAGAATCCCCTATGGCTCTGGACACGGGTTAAAGTCGAAACGGAATAGCGCGAGCAGTATTAGTGATAGATTATGGTGAATATTAATTATTACGATTTTTTGGTTTAAGAGAAAACTATTCTTTTCTTTCGCACCAGAGTTTTAATGGCAGGTCAAAACCATTAAAAATTAAACTAAAAAGTTCGGGAACTTTTTAGCAATTTAACTATGTACTTCTTGAGGAGTGGAAGTAGGTGAGGCGCCGCAGACCCCTACGAGTATGTCTAGGCGGAAAGTCAGCGAGTAGAGAACGAAGTGGTACAATTGCTAAAATTTTTTGGGTCAATGGCGCAATGGGAGCGCTTCCGCCCTGCAAGCGGAAGGTTGTGGGTTCGAATCCCACTTGATCCACCAGCAGGTTCCAACGACCTCAGAAATGTCAATATGCAGTGCGGTAACGGGGAGAGGCGCACTTAAATATCCCCTTTCCACCACACGCTTCGATGGCGCAACTGGCAGCGCAACTGACTTGTAATCAGTAGGTTCTCGGTTCGAATCCGAGTCGAAGCTCCAAAAGGGTCAAATAGCGCAAAACCCTTAGTCTATTGTAGTATAAAAATCTGCAGAGATTACACCGAAAGCGAGGTCATATGCCGCTAGTAGAGAGATGTGAGGAGATGACAGTCTCACCAATAGACGAACTCTTATGTTGCTTGTAGTTTAAGAGGAAAAACACCACCGCGGAAGGAGAAGTGTGAAGGCTAGTCGCCCGCACCAAGCAATATTAAAATATAAATAGGTGCCACGAAGCGGACGGTAGATGATACTTGCTAAGAGTTAGAATTCAAACATTCGGACGAGAATACTACCACGATTCAGAAGCTGTGGTAAATGGATTGAGATAAACAGCCTATTTAATATGCAGAATTGACGCAACTGGTAGCGTGTCTCCCTTACAAGGAGGAAGTTAGGGGTTCGAGTCCCTTATTCTGCACCAAGGTGTATAAGTTAGCTCTCGAATAGGGTGGTAAGAGCGCCACCGGCTTATACATCTACCATATGCAGGTATAGTTTAATGGTAAAACGACTGCTTGCCATGCAGTAAATGCGGGTTCAATTCCCACTACTTGCTCCATCGCTGGTCGCAAAGCGTAATTTGTGAATGCTGATACCCACCGCATTAGGTGAAATACCAGGGTGCCGGACAAGCCGAAAGTCCAACAGAGATACGAAACTCAGAGACAAAAAGTCGAGCAGGGAAGTTTGTGGTTGCTTCCACCTAACCACTATATGCGTCGTCCCTCGAAGTGGGCAATCCCGAAAGCAATAGAAACCATGGCTCTCCTGTTGTAAGTAGGTAATCAACAGATGATAGAGGAGCATTACCTCGGCGACGCGTCCATATACCTGCTTTAGTGTAGTGGTAGCACGCAACATTGTGGCTGTTGAGGGAGCGGTTCGAGTCCGCAAGCAAGGACCATATGCCTGTGTAGCTCAGCCGTGGTGAGAGCATTGGTCTGAAAAACCAAGGGTCGTCCGTTCAACTCGGACCGCAGGCACCATTAAAGGCAGTTACAGCAAATTTATTAGAATTAAAAACATTGATTATTGGGAATTAAGTAGTTTAAATTTTGCTGCCTTGTATTTGCCCTTTTAGCTCAGTGGATTAGAGCAGTGGGTTTCTACCCCACGTGTCGGGAGTTCAAGTCTCTCAAAGGGTGCCAGGCTGCTGTGGAATGCCGACTCCTTAAACACCACAGGTGGAGACAGGTTGGTAAACCGACTATGGTAAGCATAGAAAAGCTTCCAATATGCGCCATTAGCTCAGTTGGATAGAGCACCAGACTACGGATCTGGGAGCAAGGGTTCAAGTCCTTTATGGCGTGCCATAAGCTGAAGTAGTCCAACGGCAGAGACAATAGGCTAAGAACCTATCAGGTGTGGGTTCGAATCCCACTTTCAGTACCAATTACGCGTCCGTAGCTCAGTGGGTAGAGCACCGCCCTTTTAAGGCGGGTGTCCTGGGTTCGAGACCCAGCGGGCGCACCAAGTGGCTAAGAAAGAAGAAACCACTTTAAACACTCAAATATCACTAAGGAGAATTATATGGTTGGTCGTAATTATACTTTTAAAATGACAAAGAAAGAATATGAAGTATATGAGGCTTGGTGCAAAGAAAATGGTCTTGACACTGGTGGCGGCGCAATTGGTGGGGCTGTGGGTTTTGAGATAATACCCACTTCTCTTGGAGATATAGTTACTGCCTATGCCTCAGTAGTTGTTAAAGACGAACTCGGCGAAATTTCTTATGATAAAAATGGTAATATAAAAAAACGAAGAATTGAATGTACAATTCGAAATATTTAAATATGCTCCAGTAACTCAGCGGTATAGAGTTCCCGGCTTATATCCGGGCGGTCCAAGGTTCGAATCCTTGCTGGCGCACCATTGAAGGCACATTCAGCGACTTTGATAGAAGATGCCAAGTTTTGTGTTGAAGGTTCGAATCCTTCTTGGACATTTGTCCAATAGCTCAATTGGTAGAGCAAAGACTCTTTGTAAGTGCCTTGTATTTGCAGTACTAGTGTTCAATGGTTAGCACATCTGCCTTCCAAGCAGAGGGTACGGGTTCGAATCCCGTGTATTGCTCCAGCCGTAAGGCGCCGAAGACAAAGCGGAAAGACGCTTGACAACGGGACAGACTGTGACATATATGGGTAGGTATTCCGTAAGTGGTAGCGGTGGCGACTGTAAATCGCTTGTCAATGACTCGGGTGGTTCGACTCCATCCCTGCCCACCATTAAAGGCGTATACAGCAATTTTTAATTGGATAACAAATTTTTCTTTTACAAAAATTTCAGCAGGTTCGAGTCCCGCAAACTATGCGCCTTGTATTTGTCTGAGTAGCTCAGTTGGCTAGAGCGTCGGATTCATATCCCGAAGGTCGCTGGTTCAATCCCAGCCTCAGGCACCATGAAGATGCTTACAGCAAGTTTTAAAGCTCCAAAATTATTAGAAAATCTTATGACAGCTTAATCATAGGGACGCATCTTGAATTGAATTTATCCTTTCTTTTGGTGATGAGAAGTAAGGTCGCTTTAGCGGCCTTGCTTCTTTTTTTATTGGATTAATTTGAAGAAAGAGTTACTTTTTAATGGAGGTGTTTGAAATGGGTTTAAACAATCCCGTGTTTTTAACAGTTTAGGAAATCAACGACTTTTTAGATAGTTTTAGAATGGATAAATCCGTTGGTTTTTCCATGGATAATGGTTTTAGAGAAGTAAAAAACTTTTTAGAAAGAAAAATTTCTGAATTTGAAGAAAAGGAAAAAGCTGCTTTGTCTCTTTTTAAATATAAAGACTTACCAAGTTTGCAAAAAGAAATAAATAAAATAAATAGTTCTGGTTTACTCTAGTTGTCAGGAGAAGCCTTTAAAAAAAGTGAATTAGGTAAAAAATTTGGCGATAATCAATATTCACACGAAGAGATTTTAAAAGGATTAATTTTCCACTTGCAAAAAAAAGATGAAGTAAAAAAAAGTCTTGAACTTGGCTTAAAATAGAATAATTTTGAAGGAGTTAGAGCGTTAATAGAGCAAGAAATTTATGTTATTTTAAATAAATAGCGTGATTTAACTGCAAAACGAACCGGGAAAAAAATAAAAGCTTCTAAAAAAAATATAAGTGTTAATTTAGACTTAATTTTTGACGATGTCTTAGAAGCCATTAAGCAATAGCATAAAAGAAAAAAAGGTATTTAGGTAAATAATAAAACTGCTTTTTAGGGTTACAAAAAAGAATTAAAAGGGTTTTTAAAAACTCAGGGGATCTTAGACAGAACCTCTTCTTTCACCATGATTTTTCCAGAAGACGAAATACAAGAAGCCTTAGAAGAGTCTACTGGCTTACCAAGTCTAGTTTTTTATCCTTATTTTGATTTAACCGAAAAACAAAAAATAATGGCGTTAAATACGGCGGCGGAACCTGGAAAAAGCGTTTGGTTAAATTTTCAAGATTCAATCGCCGCATTGGCTCCCGCTTATAGAAATGAAATAAAAAAAGCTATGAGTGAAAGAATGCACCCAGTTGATTTTATTGAAGCAAATGCTTCAAGAGTTTAGGGTATTTTAGGAGAATTATAGTTAATGATTATTGCGGAAATACTATTAGAAGATTAGTATAAAAAGGGAGTAATTTTTGTTGGTAACGCAATTAATGAAAACACTTCTAAAAAATTAGGTGTCGACGTATTATTGACCAATGGATTGGGTATTTAGGTTAAAAACTATTAGGGGTACTCTGGTGGATATTGGTTATCTAAAAAAGAAGAAATGAGTTGGAATAATTTAGTTTCTAAAATCAACAATAGAGCCGGTTTTGAAGAAATGGTCGATTATTTTTCTGCGGTTTCTTATAATAGACCTGTAACAGAGGCCGTTTAGGGGTATAGACAATTATATAAAGAATTTACCTCAGAAAATCATCCGGCGAGAGCATCTATTGCAACTTTATTGTCAAAAAATATTGGTAATTTCTTTACTTTCGAGGAGGCATGCAATGCTATAATGGGGGAAAATCAAAAAAAAATAGATTATAAAAACGTGTTTTTCTTTTTTGGAGGAAAAACTTTAATTCCCACTTCTTATTTATTAAAATTATTATTAAAAAGAACCAATGAATTAATAAAATCTATAGAGACTGGAACTAATTCCGCAAGAAATTTCTTCTTTACAACTTCTTATAATGGAGATCTTAAATATTCAATTAATAAGGCTTAGCAATATCGGCAGGGAAAAGCAGTGCCACCTTCAAAAGAAAGTATAGTTAGCCAAATGAGTTTTACTTTTTCTTTTAATTTATTCTTATCTGACTTAGAATTAAACAGCGGTGGTCCTTCTATTACAATAAACTAAATCTTGACATTTTCTTTAAAATATGGTATAATATAATTAACAAAAATAAAGTAAAGAAGGTGTCCCTATGCCAAGAGTATTTATCACGGGAGATAAACACGGGAACTTCAAGTTTCTCAAAACTTGGTGCAAAAAAGCCGGCACAACTAAAGACGACTATTTAATTGTTTTAGGTGACTGCGGCATTAACTACTGGTTAACAAAAAGAGATAAAAAACTTAAACATCAAATTAGCAGATGTCCAATAACACTAATTTGCATTCACGGCAATCACGAAGCACGCCCCGCAACAATTTCAAATTATATTAAAGAATTTAATTATGACATTCAGTGCGGCGTCTGGTACGAAAAGCAGTTTCCTAATATACTGTTTCCAGACGATGGTGAAATGATTATTAATAATCAGACTTATCTGATACTTGGTGGTGCTTATAGCGTAGATAAATTTCATCGTTTAGAAAATGGCGGCAAATGGTTTGAAGATGAACAAATGAGTCAAAGAAGCAAAGATCGAATTTTACGCTTCATAGAAACTGAAAACTCATTTGACTATATTTTATCCCATTGCGCGCCACTTAAATATGAACCAATACATCTTTTTCTTTCGTTTATAGAACAAAAAAATGTTGATAAAACGATGGAAAAATTTTTGGATATAGTTTTGGACAAAGTTGATTTCAAATTTTGGTTTTTGGGGCATTATCATAGCGACGAATGGTTAAACCCAAAAACTCGACTATTTTATCACGATATAGTGGAAATAGTGGAAACTGATAACTAAAAAATTTTACAGTCGCCGCACAAAACGTATCTGACCGAACCCAGATACAGTGCGAAATGATGAATTGGTTTAATAACCAATAAGGACGGTATATTAAATGGAAGATATTGTTGTAAAAGTTCCGGGACACATGGAAACTATGTCCCTACCAGATCCTACTCTTCTTGATTACTACAAAGATCTCAACGAGAGAATAATCTGGATTGACGAAGATATAGACGACTACACTCTTAATGTAGTTAAAAAAATAACTCAATGGAACAGAGAAGACAAGAAAAAGCCTCCTGAAAAAAGAAAACCTATTAAAATTATTTTCTATTCCTTTGGTGGCTCATTAGATGTTCATAACACATTAATCGACATCATCAAACTTAGCAAAACTCCAATTTGGGGAATTAATGCTGGTAGATGCATGAGCGCGGCCGCCATGATTTTTCTTTCTTGTCACAAACGTTTAATGCTTGAAAATGCTTCTTTCTTATTCCATCAGGGCTCTGGCGCCTTTTCTGGAAGTTTTGGAGAAGTTATGGCTCAAATGGCTGAATATCAGCAAAGCGTAGAGAAATTAACTCGTTTTATGGTAGAGCATACTAAATATACCGCTGAGGAAGTTGAAGACAACATTAGCGGTGAATGGTACATTAGAGCAGAAGAAGCTATTGAAAAAGGAGTCTGTGAAGAAATTATTACAGATATTTCTGTTTTGGTATAAGGAGTAAAAGAATGGAACAGAAGAATTACACTGGTTATTAGATTTTGCATTTAACAGATTAGGAATTATCTGATTTTTATAGTGGCAATCCATTAAAAGTGGATTTGTTTAATAATGAATATTTGCTTTTAGAAGATGAGAGAGGTAACATTGTTGATAAGTATTGTTATCAAAATGGAAAGTTCAAGACATTAAAGCATTAGGTTATTCAAAGTAGTTTTGGCGGGAAGCTTGTTGCAAGGAATATCCAACAGGAACTTGCAATTGATATGTTAAAGAACGATGCAATAACTGTGAAACTTATTACTGGTACTTGGGGCAGTGGTAAAACACTTCTTCTTGTTAGTAATGCTCTTGAAGCTATTGAAAAACATAAGTTTGAGAAAATTGTTTGGATACGTAACAATGTGCAAGTTAAAGACACCGATGCACTCGGCGCCCTACCTGGTTCTGAACTTGATAAAATGCTTCCTTATGTAATGCCTTTTGCAGACCATTGCGGCGGTGTCGAAGGAGTTAAGCAACTTATTGACGATGGAACACTCGAGGTTATTCCGTTAGGTTTCTTGCGCGGCCGCAGCATACGTAATGCCGTAATCATCTCTTCTGAAGCAGAGAACTTAACAAAGAGCCATATTTAGCTTTTATTAGGTCGTGTAGATGAAGGTTCGCAACTTTGGTTGGACGCAGACGTCCGCCAGAGAGATAGAGAAGCTTTTGTTAAGTCTGCAGGACTTGAAACTACAATAGACAGATTAAAGGGCAATCCTTTATTTGGCTCTGTGCACTTAGAAAAATCCGAGAGGTCGGCAACTGCGCAGTTGGCGGATTTGTTGAATGATTAATGACCTCAATATGGACTATTTGAGGTGATTGAAATGAAATAGAATACTACTCCAGTTCTTCCAATTGAGGTATTAGCACCTTATGAGAACATTAAGCGAGTTGAATTCATTTTTAAGAGATTGAATACGAATAATTATAATAATGATATTTATAAAACCTATCCCGCACTGGTACATAAGATTTTTAAGGGAGAAGAACTTAGTGGAATAGTGGTTCCCGGAGAAGGAAGCTTCGTTGTTAGGGTACCATTCACCGCAGAAGAAACTTTGAAAATGCCAGTTGGAGTAATTTATATGGATACGAGAATTGTTTATGAAGATGGGAGTATTCCAGAAACAGAAATTGTTCCAGTAAATATGAGCGCAACCCTTTTCGAAGAGGTGTATGCTGAGTGATTTAGGTTAGAATTTAGAATTAGCCTAAGGTTTAGATTAGACCTTAGGCTTAGTCTAAGATATCGGTTAATATAAAAAATGAAATACTTCTTGTAGGAGACTATGAGAGTTATGAAGGAGAGTATGAAGTTACTCCAAAAGCCTTTTAGTCTTAGGAATTGAAGACAAAAGGATTAGTTTTGAATGATAATATAGTTGTAAAAGAAATTCCATATGCTGAGGTTAGTAACCTTGGTGGCGGGTTTACTGTTACAATTGGTTAAGGAGGTAATATATATGGCAAATCAATATATTAGTAGGGTTGTCTATAATGGAAATATATTAATAGACTTAACTAGTGATACCGTTTAGGCCGATAAATTATTAGAAGGTTATACTGCCCATGGAAAGGATGGTGCGTTAGTAACTGGTATTTGTACTTTTGATGCGGATACAAGTGATGCTACTATTACTGAAAATGAAATTTTGAAAGATAAAACTGCTTACGCTCGTGGCATTAAAATTACTGGTAAAATGCCAAATAATGGAGCAATAACTAAATATATCTCAACCGTTGCAGAAGAAATCGCTGTTCCGCAAGGTTACCACGATGGTGGTGGTAAGGTTAGTATTTCTGCTGAAGAATAGGCAAAAATTATTGCAAGTAATATTAAAGAAGGCATTACTATTTTAGGAGTGCTTGGTACTGCTTCTGGAACTGAAGGCGTTAAGGCAGAAACCAGAGAAGTAACTCCTACTGCAGCACAATAGGTTATAACTCCCAATAGTGCTGAAGGCTATAACTATTTAGCTCAAGTTACTGTTTTGGCTATTCCTTATGTTGAAACAGATAACGCAGCAGGTGGTAAAACAGTTACAATAGCAACACCAGCTACATAAGGAGTGGTTAAATGGCAATTAACAAAGTTGAATATAACGGAAATACGTTAATTGATTTAACTAGTGATAATGTAAAAGATGTTGATTTACTCGAGGGCGCCGTGTGTCACGACGCCTCGGGTGTTTAGATATAGGGAAAAATAAAAAATAATGGCGATGTGACAAATTCTTTTAGCGGACTTGGAGAAGATACCAGTGTTGAAATTCCTGCGGGTTATACCGCGGGTGGCACGATATCCTTGACAAAGGCCATAGAGGAAGCACTCGCCGCAATTTAAGTGAGGTGAGACGATGGCTATACAAGACCAAATTAATCGTATCACAAATGAAGTTGGGACTCAAAGCGAAATAATTGCAAATATTAAAGATACTTTAAGTGATCTTGACGATGGATTAACTGCCATGAGCGAAGAAGTTAGCGAATTGGTGGATATGCCAGAAGAAGTAAATCTCACGACTATGACCGAAGGAGTCGCTGCGGCAAACGGAGAGATTGTGGTTTAGAGTGAGTTGATTGAATAGATAAAGAAGGCTTTGCAGGGTAAGGCAGGCTCGGGTGGTGCAGCAAGTGAACCTGAAATCGTAACAGTTACAACCTCTGCAAATGTCACCGTTACAGTATGCGATATTTTTAGGGAGTTTGTAGATAACGAAAAAGATATCGTTATGTTCAAGTGTATAAACGATAAAACAAGTTGGGTAAAAAGACAAACTGTATTGGTGCTTGTTACAAAAACCTTCAATATAGCACACGTACGTTGTGAGTCAGCAGACCTTTATTATAACTATATAGGTTCTCAATATGAAGGTAATATAAATGTTGGTGATAGATTTGAAAAAATAAAGGTAGGTGAATGGTGGTAATGATATACGAAAATAATGGCTATATCACAGGCTTTACAAATTCAGAAGAGATTAATACTGTTGCCGAAGCACTGAAAAATGTGCCTACCATTCCCGAAGGTTATGGGTGCAGATTGAAAACCGATTTAACTTGGGAATTATTCAAACTTCCCGAAGTAACCGAAACCGAAAAAGAAAAGGCGGTGATAGACTATGAGCCTTAATTCAAACACACAAGACCTAAACACAATTCTTGACACAATGAACAATTTACCCCTCGGTGGCGGTGGACTTAGATAGATTGGATAGATGATTGACGAAAGCGGTGTGCTTGATAGTACAGAGGGAACTGTTGCGGAAAAAGTTGAGCAGTTAATTGAGAAAGCAAATGTAAAAGGCATTATACTTTCTGATTTTTCACAGGGTTATGGTACACCAAGAATAGCGGACATGAGAAGTATGCCTGTTAGATTAACCGAAATTGCTAATAATAATCAAGCATTTGTGTTTGCACATTTATTTAGAAACAACAACACAAATGCTAACGGTGGTTTTTATGTATTTCTCGAAGAAGTGTATTTAATGGACAAATTTCCTATCATTAGTTCTTATATGTTTTATCAGTGTGGGAAATTACACACCTTACACGGAGATTTAACAGAGGTAAAAAGCGTAAGTGATAATGCCTTTTATGGTTGTAAAAGTCTGAATAAATTTCCGTATATGCCAAAACTAAAAACAATCAGTGCAGGAGCTTATGGCAACTGCACCGGTTTAACTGAAATAACTTTACCCAACACACTAACTTCAATAGCCGCCAATTCTTTTAATGGTTGTACCAACATTACAGATATTTATTGCGGTTTTGCAGAGGGTGCAGTTGCAAATGCTCCGTGGGGTGCGACAAATGCAACAATTCACTATAACACCCAATACGACGCAGACGGAAACCCTATAACCGAATAAGGAGGACTGAAAATGACAGAAAAAAAACTTTACCGTATCCACAGACCTGACGGAGGAGTTACTGTATCCATAAATCCTCCAACAAATACCGAAGAAAAAATAGAAACTCTCTTTCGGCTCATTGCAGACGATGGAAAACTTCTTACAAAAGACGGAATCAATACAACTCCTTGTATTGACGTTGATATAACTGACGGCTGGTATGAAATTGATGACCCCGAATTTGAAATAAGCGAGGTGAACAACCTTGAGTAATTTAGAAAATAACACAACCGAACTTGAAAATCTTTTAAATATGGCAAAGAATCTTCCCAACGCCAACGCAGGTGGAACCGATAATGCTCTAATTATCGAAGCAACTCTCTACACCGAAGATGGTGAAAACTTTTCTCTTCAATCAGTCTCAAAGACTTTTGAAGAGGCCCAAGCAGCAATTTTGGCAGACTATCGTGTTTTGCTTAAAGTAGACTTATCTGGTTTAACCAATTAGGAAACTTATGTTTATACTTGTCCTTTGATATCAAACACAAATAGGAATTTGATTTTTTCAATTATCGTCGAAGGCCAATATTGGATCATCGATTGGGATGTGTCTGGAACTATTTCTATAATAATGGAGTAGTTAGCAGAAAGTTCTAATTCAAAAGTTAAAATAATTGATGGTATTTTAGGAATAGATGCAAACAATAAATATATCGTTTCAATATAGGAAACTTTTGCAAATATTAAACAGGCGGTTGAAGATGGATGTACTGCAATTTTAAAACTCGCTTCTGATGCTTTAATAGGAGCTTCTTTAACCACTTTTGCAAACTTAGTTTGGATACACGAAGATCAACTTTGTTTTGAAGCAATTACTGAATTTTTCAATTAGCTAACTCACTTTTAGGGTTATAAGAATAGTGATGACATAGATTCAATAATTATTTCTCCTATTAGTATAGGAGACAATAGTGAAAAAGAAGTTGAAATTGTTACTGGTATATTAGGCAATAATCTTACTGCAGAATCCCTTTCTCATACCTATGACCAAATTGTGAAATTGGTTAATAGTGGGAAATAGGTAATATTAAAATTAGCAGACCCTGAAGATAGTAGTATTGGGCTTTCTTTTACCTTCTCTGCAATTGTACCAGATATGAATGAGCAAAAACTTCTTATATTTTCTTCTTCTCTTTCTTTATACGGAACAACTGTTTTTTATTACATTTCAATTGCCCCAGACAATACAACGACTGGTTATACTGAAGGTATATATAGTACTGATTAGTTACTTCAAATACTGGCTGCAACTTCAATATCACAAGATAATAACCACTTTGCTACTTCTGGCGATGTATATACTGCACTGAATGATTTAACTGAAAAAGACATTCCTAAAGCAATTAATGAAGCTCTCGCTGATGCAAAGGCAAGTGGAGAATTTGACGGTGAAGATGGCGCAACTGGCCCATAGGGGCCCGAAGGTCCACAAGGACCCCAAGGAGATTAGGGACCTCAAGGTATTTAGGGCGAGACCGGTCCAGAAGGTCCATAGGGGCCTGAAGGTTCGCAAGGTCCAAAAGGTGATCAAGGTGAAAAAGGAGAAACTGGTGAGCAAGGTCCCGCGGGAAAAACTCCAGTTAAGGGCGACGACTATTTCACCGCCGCGGACAAAGCCGAGTTTCTTGAATAGGTAAAGAGTTCAATTGATATCCCGGAAAAGGTGACCGATCTCAAAGACGAAGCCAATTATGCCACAAAAACTTGGGCAGAAGAAATTTTAAACGGCAAATGTAAAGCCTATGTTTTTGATTATAGATCTAAAGAAGACCCCAATTATCAAAAAGATGCAAACGCCGCGAATAAAACAGTCTTAGAAGATTGGCTACTGGTTATTGCAAATATTAGTAACCTAAGAACTGGTGATGTATTCTTAATTCGAGATGTTGGAGTTCCGGATTATTGGTGGGATGGGGATACCTCAAGTAAACAAATTCTTGAGACAACTAAAGTTCCCCTTGAGGAATATGCTAAATTAACAGATTTAGAAAACTTTGTTGACTTATCTTATGTAAAACAAGAACTTGCTAAAAAGTTGAATACAACAGACCCTTATGTAAAAACTGTAAATGGATAGAGCGGCGATGTAACAGTGCCTGTTCTAACGGCTTTATCTTAGTTGTCTGGAGATACTACTCACAGAACAGTAACTGACGCGGAAAAAGCTGCTTGGAATAATAAGAGTAATTTTAGCGGAAGTTATAATGATTTAACAAATAAACCAATTATATCTTTTAAAAGTAATGCAGGATCCGCTACTTGGTACTATCCTTTAGGGAAAATGGAAATTGATAATAGCGGTAACTACGGGAATTATACTTTTACTGGTAGATTAGGCGGCTGGACTAATGCTAATACTGCAGTATATTCCATAATGCTAATGAATCGAGGAAACTATACTGGTGACATTATTACTTCTACAGTTTCTGCTTCCGGTAATTATGATGCTGCAATTGGAGTGACCGATATTGTGGTTGCAAAAAATGAAGACTTATCACATACAGTTTACTTAAAAGTAACTGGATATTTTTGTTATGATTTTTCTTGGACTGCTTTTTAGCACTCAATCATTTATGATGGTACTTACACGACAACCGAGCCAAGTAATATAATTTGGAGGCTTTCAACTGCTCCAAAAACAATTCTTTTAGCAGACGGTTCTTTTTCAGCCACTGGAGGAATTAATGCTAATACTATTGATGGTAAGCAAATAATTACTTCAAATAGCGCTCCCGCCAGTGGGACTAGTGAAAATGTTATTACTTTTGTGTATTGAGGTGAAGTAAATGAGGTATGTGCGAAAAAAAATAAAAGGATATGCTTCTAGTTATTCTAAAGCTTATACTTTTAGTTCTAACTATCCTTGGAGTAATACTCAAAATGCCGTCGACTGGTCCTCAAGCGTTGCCCCAGGCAACAGTGGTTGGTGGTCTACTTATGCAACCGTTAAGGTAAGTGCTTCTTTAGTTAGTGATACCGAATATTATATAAGTGGTCTTACAAATTGGAAAACTTTTTTAGATCAAGATTTCAATGACGCCTATGGAACTGATAATGGAGCCATTTCAACAAATTTTGATTGTATCCCCACTGATTCTATTATACAACAAATTTATTTTTTTTCTAAAACTTCTTTACCACCTAAAGGTAATGAAGTTGCCCAATTTTTTAGAGACACTACTCGAATTGGTACTAATGTTTCTACCGGAAATACCGCGAATTTTACTTTAAAAGATACAGATACTTCTGGTCAAGCAGTAAGCGAAACTGGCTGGCCTTTCGCCTTAGATAGCTCCACTGGAGAAATTAGAGGAACATCATCTACTGGGATTGTTTATACCCTTGGGAAATGGTCAATGTCAGACATTTAGGCTGGATTATTTAAACCAAAAGTGCTTTTTACAAGAAAGGCTTCAATAACAAATGGTGATAACTATTGGTATCCAAGAGGTTTTGCTTTAGAATTGACAGTAGATATTCCCATGTACACAATTCAAGACGCTTCCGTTCATGGAAGTATTTAGGGAGCTGGAGAATATTTCTCTGGAAAAGTGGCCACTTTAACCGCCATCCCTGACCCAGGATACGAATTTGTACAATGGGCCGATGGTTCAAAAAATATAACAAAACAAATCACAGTTACTCAAGATTCAAGTTAGATTGCTTATTTCAAGCCGATATACGTAACTTATGACTCTATCTTTAATTTTCAAAAATGGAAAGATGCAGGTATTTCCCCTGGCTTAGACTCAAGTATTTCTAATATTTCGGATACCGGATTTACTATGACAATAACAAATAGTGCCGATCCAATGACTAACACAACACCTACTATAGAAGTAGTTGCTGGTTAGAAATATATTCTTGAATTTGATGTAGATGTACCAGATGCTTTTTAGCCTTTCGTTTTTTATTGTATTGATAAAAATAATAATCAGAGTTGGCAACAAGCGGGAGGCGGAGGAACGCATGCAGACGGAACTCCAACCTACAATCAAAAACGAGTTGAATTTACTCCAACAACAAATTGGATATCATTAAGATTCGATATAGATGGAAGCGTAGGACGCTCAGGGCATTTTTCTAATTTCCGCATATATCCCGCAGATTTTGATTATATGTCAACTACAGTCGCCGCAAATGAACGAACAGACGTCGCTTCCTGGAGCATGCCAACTCCAAAGAGAGTAGGTAAAAAATTTGTTGGTTGGTTTACACAACCAAATGGTGGTGGCACAAAGTACACATCTTCAAGCCAATTTCCAACAACAGATTTAACTTTATATTCTCATTGGGAAGAGGGGATATATACTATAGTTTTTAAAGATTAGAATGAAACTGTTATTTAGAGTAATACAGTTCAATATAACACTGTTCTTGATATGCCAACCCTTAGTAGAAAAGGATATACTTTTGTTGGTTGGATTCCTTGTCAGCCAGCAAAAACAATGAGTGGAATGACTTTGGACAGTTAGGAATATTTAGGCAATAATACTTCTTTTGCCACATTAAGCAAGGACTATAAATATACTAATAATCTTGCCATTCATGTAGAAGTTTATATGGATGATTGGGATGATATTAAAAATGATATGTAGATTATATCTTGTACTCAAGGTGGCGGTTGGGGATTAGGTTTCTTGGCTAACACTTCTGGAAAGGGTACCGAGATTCACACAGGTAGTTATTCTGGTATTGACTTAGGCTTTGCAAATGGATCTACTAATTTTTCAGATAAAACCTGGTATACCTTTGATGTTGTTTTTAGTAATGGGGTATTTGAAGCCTATATAAATGGAGTTAAAAAAGGTTCAGTAACTACTAGCGGAACAACAATTAATTACAATGCAAACAACACTATTTTCGTTGGAGCAGAAGCTGGTGATGATACAGCTACACCAGCAAACGGATATTTTAAAGGCTTTATTTCAAATGTTTTTATTGCTAACCAAAATAAAAAACTTGAAGTTAAAACAGGAAAGTTAGCAGCAGAAGAAGATGTCACCTATTATCCTGTTTGGAGAATTAACACAGCGCCTGAAACAATTTTTATTGGTAACGTTCCAGTAAAAGAAATATACGTTGGAACTCAATTAGTTAAAGAAGTGTACATAGGTACAACTAAAATTTATGGATAAAGGAGTGAAACAAATGGCTTTTTTAACAGCGGACAAAACTTACACACTTTATGGACTAACAATTAACGAAAAAATCCTCCCCACAAATATGCGTCCAAACCGCAAACTGTCTAATGGAACTGGAAAAGTTGAATATGTTACAATCCATAATACAGACGACATTAATGAAGCAAAAGGTACCAACGATGCAGAACAATATGCTCGTGCAACATTTAACGGCAACATGGGCGGTGTAACTGTACACTACTATATTGATGAAACTGCTTGTTGGCATATTGTTCCAGACAATGAAGTTGCTTATCACGCAGCAGACGGTTATTATGGACCTGGTAATAATAGTACAATTGCTATTGAAATTGTAATGGATGGCAGTGGTAAAGATTATGATATCAAAGCAGAAGATCGTGGCGCACGACTTGCTGCAATTAAGTTATATGAAAATGATTTAGGTATTGATAGACTTACTACTCATAATAGATGGTATTCAAAGAAATACTGTCCTCTATATATTCTCCCCCATTGGACACAATTTAAAAACAAAGTTGAAAAATACCTAAATGAACTCATTGCCGCAGAGAACAAAACTGTTGAAGCTAAAGAATATGATCTTTATAGAGTTCAAGTTGGCGCCTTCACTATTGAAGACAATGCTTATGGCTTTGCCGAAGAACTCAAAAGAAAAGGTTTTGATGCTTTCGTTGTTAAATGTGATGATGGATACTTCAGAGTTCAGGTGGGTGCTTTTAGCATTAGAAAGAACGCAGAAGCTTATGTATTATCACTAAAGGCTGCAGAGTTTGATGCATTTATCATTGGTGTTGATAAGGAAGGTAAGAACATTCTTGGTGACGTCGATGGCGATGGCAAGATTACCGCAGCAGATGCGAGACTTGCTCTTCGTGCTTCTGTTGGGACAGAAGAATTAACCGCAGAAGAATTTAAAAGAGCGGATATGGATGGTGACGGGAAGATCACTGCAGCAGATGCGAGAACTGTTTTAAGAAAGTCTGTAGAATTGGAGTGAGTTGAATGGCAACGAAACAAGTTGTAATAAACAATTCCAGAATTAAAATTGGTGCAACAGTCAGTTAGGTTGTTAAAGATGATGAAAGATCTAAGAATCTTTTGAACAATGATGTTCTTGGGGATAAGCGTTCTTCTATTTTGAACGCAATCCCCAAATGGGCAACTTTTAGTAAAGCTTATGTTACATTAGAATGCGCCGATAGTTTGGGTGGCTCAAATGGTGAATTTAAAATAGTTTGTGGTTCTTTAGATTCTGGATATACAGCAACCCCAACTGAAGATGTTCTTAATAAAGGCTTATATTCAACAGATTATTTAGATTTTAAGTCAAACGTTTATACCGATACAAATGCAGGTTTACCTAAAAACGACTTATTATTATGGATAAAATCGTATGTAGGTAGAGACTTCTATATTCGTAATTTTACAATTGATTATACTTTTACTTATCCAACTTATCAAATCAATGCAGAAGTAAAGGCCATGAGTGATGGTATTTCAACCACAACACCAGGAAGAATTGTTGTTATAGCAGATAGTGGATATACTTCTTTTACTTTAAATTCTAAATTTAATGTAGATAAAACTTCAAAGAAATATGGAATAAGAGCAGAGCCTTATTATGGTTTTAAATTTTCGAAATGGGAAGATGGTAGTGCTTCTAACACAAAAACCTGGACAATTTCTGATAGTAGCATTAACTCACATACCACTTAGACTTCTGTTCAGAGACCAGTTTTTGTTAGAGAAAACTACACAATTTCCTCCCCAACAACAACTGGTGGAGAAGTTACTGGAACAGGAAGCTACCCATATGAACAAAATATTACAATAACTGCTGTTCCATCATATGGTTATCATTTTGTTCAGTGGAAAGAAGATGGAGTTACTTCAGCTTCAAGAAGTATTAAGGTTACAGAAAATAAAACTTATACCCCAGTTTTTGAATCAAACTCATACTCTATTGTAGGAAATATTTCTCCTGCCGGAGCGGGCAGCATTGGTGGTACAGGTACATATAAGCATAATGCTGTAGTAACCCTTACTGCTTATCCTATTTCTGGTTATAGTCTATTGGGCTGGAAAAGAAAAGATGCAAACAATAGTTCAAAAGACTTTTTTGTTTTAAACCTTCGTGGAAATGAAAGTGAAACCGTAACTAATAAAGCGAGTCATTTAAATCAAGACCATAACTTTACTGAAACATATAAATATAACACAGTTTCATTTAAAGCTAATGAATCGGAGACTTATACTGCGGTTTTTATTAAAACTTAGGTAACTTACGATTCTATTTTTAGCTATCCAAAATGGAAAGCAAATGGAATCAGTTCTTCAAAAGCACAAGTTATAGAATGGTATGATGATGGATTTATGTTATCTTGTATCGCTAACGACGGGGATGGTTACACGCTTAATTCTCTTACCATACCAGTAGAAAAAAATCGCCCTTATAAATTTGAATGTGACGTAACAGGCGAAAACTACGAATTTTTTATATTCAATTGTCCCACTAGATATAATGATTCCTGGAATTCTTTTTCTGGAGAAAAGTATAAACATTCTACGACATCAAGTTTTACTTTTACTCCACAAACAGATTATATTGCAATACGTTGTGATAGTAACGGATTGGGTAATAATGTAATTTTCAGAAACTTTCGAATTTATCCCGCTTGGTAGGAGTATGATTATTATTCAAAAACACTACCCGGATATGCTAGGGCAGATGATGGGAAATGGTCTCCACCTAGACCTAATAGACAAGGTTATAAATTTTTGGGATGGTATCCCGAACCAGGTGGACAAGGAGAATTATACTTATCTAGCACAGAGATTAAACATGATATAACTAAACCTTATCCTACAGAAGATTTGGTATTATATTCCAGTTGGGAGAACACTCAGAAAGCAACTTTTAGAGTTACTTTTGCAAGTAAAAAAACAGTTATAATTACATAATATTAGACCAGACTTAATCGTCTGGTCTTTTCTTTTATTATTTGATTTTTTATTAAATTTTTGGTATAATATAAATGTAATAAGAAATAAAGGAGTTTTAACTATGAATCTTGATAAACTTTTAGGCATTTTCGCCTTCATGATAGCTGGCATGCTTATTTTTTCTGCGGGACTTGCTTTTGCAGAAGGTCATTATTTACTTGGAGTTATACGAGTTATGCTTATAATAGCCAACTGCTGGTTAGGTTGGGGAGATTTAAAGCGCGGCTTCGCTAAGGAGGACTAACTTTGGAACAATTAATTTCAAATCTTGAAATGCTATATAGTAGCAAAATATTGAATTGGCAAGTAAACGGAGAATTTGAAAAAGCAGAAAGATGTCTTGAATTCGCTAGAGCAATAGTAGAGGCAAAAGACCTACATAAAAAAGAATTTCTTTTTGATATCCATAAAGCAGATGAAACAGATGTTCTCAATTGGATGAAAGGATATGCTCAAATAAAAGGATATTCTTGTAAAGACACCCAAAGAGTAGTTACCTTTTCACAAACTAAAACCAGTATGTCGTTTCCCGCTTTGCATTTTACAAATTGAGGAGGACTAATAAATGCCCGCTAGTAAATCACAAATGCGTCGATTCATTGAACAGAATTGCCGTGAATGTAAATTAAAAAAATGTGACTTTCCGCTTGAGTGGAAAGAAGGATGTCTTAAGTGGCAGAATTTTGTCAAAGCTAATAAGATTAAGGAGAACTAAATGATAGTTAAATATTACAAAAAGAACAATGCGGCTAAGTGTCCATATTGTGGGCACGAATTTAAATTCAAATCTTTTCTCATTTGGACTCTGGCGCCGCACTTGTTTGATAAACATCGTTTCTGGAAGTGTCCCAAGTGTGGAATTCGTACTTGGATGAAAATTAGAAAGGAGAAGTAAAATGGAAGTTAGTAATCAGATTATAGAAGTATTGGAATATCTCTCAACTAAGATGGGAATCGTTGTTGACTGGACCACAGAGAACATAATGCCATACCTGAAAGATTTAACCGAAAGGATGATATCTTATCAGATTGTGAATAAAAGCATTCAGATTGGTTTTTCTGCTCTTCTAATGATTGGATTAACAGTAACAATTGTTTTGCTTTTAAAAAAGGCTATTAAAGAGTGCCGTTATAGCACTGGTTGGGATATTGCGATTCCTTTTATTGCAGTATTTGGACCTTGTGGTGTAATTGGTGCTATAGTTTGGCTTGGTTGTGCTCTCGCCGACTTATTAAAGTGGACATACCTCCCAGAGTTCCAAATGGTAGAATATATAACTAATTTAATTGGTACTATGTCTGGTGCACAGTAATAAATAAAAGAAAGAAGGAATAAAAATGACACTTGAATTTTTAAATAAAGAAAGAACAAAAGCAATGAAAACAGGAGACACTCTCGCAAGAGACGTAATCCGCAGTGCAATCGGAAACATTCAGAAGGCCGCGATTGACAAAGGAATAAAGGATAATATTACCGAACCCTTTGTCGATGAAATGCTTCTTAAGGAGAAGAAAACTCTCCAGGAAATGATTGATACTTGTCCCGCAGATAGAGTTGAAACTCTTGAACTGTATAAAGCAAAAATGGCGGTCCTTGACTGTTATGTACCTCAGATTATAACTGACGAAAAAGAAATTACGAGACTTATTATTGATGTATGCAAAGATATGGAAGTACGTAATAAGGGACTTATAATGAAAGCAGTCACCGCACAGTTAAAGGGCAAAATTGATATGAAGATTGCTAATAAGGTAGTTACTGACTTAATGAATGGAGCGTGGGTTTAATTGGCATTTTTTGAAATATTTTTAGCCGTGGGCGTTTGGTCGGTATTTGGTTTTTTAATTTTTGTAATACTTTTCAAAGATACAAAAATAGATATTGATACTCTGGATTGGCTAACTCCTAAATGGATATATCACAATTATAATGTCAATTGGTTTGGCACAATTTGTTTGATGCTATTTTTAAATGTATTATGCCCCTTTATGTCAATCGGTTTTTGGTTTTATAAACTTTGCACTGTTGGAAGAAAGTGAAAAAAATGATATGAAACTTTTAATAAAAAAGAAAAAACAAAAAGAACCCAAATGGATTGAATGTTATGAGTGTATTTATCGAAAAGAATGTGAAACTCGAGAAATGAGAAATGGTTGCTTCTTGGGTGACAAAGAGAAAAAGTAAAATAAAATTTGAAACCTCTTTTTTAAAAGAGGTTTTTGATTTTTTTATAAAATTATGGTATAATATATATAGAAAGTAAGAAAGAAGGAATTTTATGAAACTTTGGATAGATGATGTACGGCCCGCGCCTGAAGGATATACTTGGATTAAAAGTGTTAATGCAGCCAAATATTTAATTCTTTCAGCAGAACAACAGTTTAATATAAAAATCGAAGTCATTGATATAGATCATGATGCCGGTTACTATGGGCCGCCTGACTACATAAAGCTTCTTGACTGGCTCGAAGAGACCGGCCGCAACTATCCGATTCATATTCATTCAATGAATCCTGTTGGTGTAGCAAATATGAGAAGAATTATTCAGAGAAATGGTTGGAAGGAAGTTTAAAAATGTTTATAGGTTTTGAAATTGAAAAATGTGCGGAATGTCCTTTTGTTAAATTGACACGTACCTCAGGAGCAGGATTTGCTTATGATTATTGGTGTTCAAAAAACAATAAACTAATTGTTGGATATGTTGAGTATCCCAGTGAAGTTCCTACAGTACCTGATTGGTGTCCTTGTAAAATAACTTAAACAAGAGGTTGGTGTTGAAGAATGACTGATAAAATGACTTTTGATGAAAGAGCCGAACTTTTACATAATACAGCAATTCGTTTTATTATTAATTGCTATCTCAAAAATGTTTTTCCCAAACAAAAAGATTTTGTTCTTGATGTTCGAAAATCTACTGAAATTTATGCTCCTTCCGAATTAGATAAAATTCTCAAAGAAGAGGGTTGGGAAAGATTAGATTTTGAAACGAATGGTTGGCAGCAAGATACTTGGTACCACTATGCACATCCCGACTATGATTTTCAGTTAACAATGGAGTATAGCGGTTTTTATGGTGATTTAAAACTTTACCGTAGAGATATTGATGATTAAGCTTTTAATACAGACTTTGGTTTGCGAGAGAATTTGAGGACAAATTGAAAGGATTGAATTAAATATGGATTTATTTTCAAAAAAGAAATTGTATAAAATAAAATGGTCTTATGGTCTTGGTATTATCCATATAGATATTATAGCAGCAAGGGATTCCGCTCAGGCATGGAAGAAATTAAAAAAGGAACATTTTCTCGCTTCTTTGGTTGAAATGGAGGAAATATCTTATGAATAAAGAACAATTTATAAAAACTCACTGTCGCAATTGCGGCTCGCAGAGATGCGAGGGCATTGATTCTGAGTGGTTTGACGGCTGCGCAAAGAAATGGGAACTTAAAGATCTTCGTTGCATAACTCCTTCTGCTGATAAACCCATTAAAATCATGTATGAAGGGGAGCAGATATTAGTTAATATTGACGATAGTACCAAGATAGGTTTTTGGGAATTTGGCGACGAATAATAAGTGAAGGTTCGAATCCATAAAGGATTCGACCTTTTATTATTTGATTTTTTAATAAAATTATGATATAATAATTATAGAAAGTTAAGAAAGAAGTAAAGGAATGATAAAATGGATAAAGAAGAAAGAAGAGTACATATCACAAATGGTTTAAATGACCATTATGCAGAAGCACTTGAAACCTTTAATAAAAACCAAATCGTTGGTTTATGGCTCCAAGGCTCCCAAAACTATGATCTCGATACTGCAGACTCAGATATCGACACCAAGTTAATCGTAACACCTACACTGCGCGAAGTAGCAATGGTAAGCACTCCTGTATCTACAACTCACGTCCGTGCCAACAACGAACACACAGACTGGAAAGATATCCGCCTCTATATAGAAACCTTTCGCAAACAAAATCTTAACTTCCTTGAAATTCTTTTTACTGACTTCTTCGCTATAAATCCCCTCTATATTTCCGAATGGAATAGACTTCTTGAAAATCGTGAAGCAATTGCTCATATGAACCCCTTCCGCGCAATGAAGTCAATGGAAGGTATTGCTGGTGAAAAATATCACGCAATGGAGCATCCTTATCCCAGCAAGATTGAAATTATCAATAAGTACGGCTATGACGGAAAACAAGTTCATCACTTACTTCGTGTAGAAGATTATATGACAAGATATAAGAATGGAGAGCCTTATGCTTCTTGTCTTAAGCCGACTTTCTCTCTTGTAGATAAGTTAATGTCCTATAAGCTCCAGCAAGTGCCTCTTGAGGTCGCCCGCATAGAAGCAAAAGAAAGTCTTGCTCGAATTAAGGCTATAGCAAAAGATTTTTGTTCTAAGACTACTGATGTCGAAGATGAAGAAATGAGAGCATTACTTGATGACGTATGCTATAAAATTATTGAAATCTCTTTAAGAAAGGAACTTACAGATGGATTGGACTAAGTATAACCAAGTACCCACGGAATTTGCAACGGCTTCAGAAATAGGCATCGCCGCAGCAACTTTAGGTGCGTTGGCTCGTAAGGGTTTTGTAGAAGTTCAAGACGGTCGCCCAAAGCGCTATCGCAGAATTGATAGTCCTGCTGTTAAAGTATATCAGTTATGCGAAGAGCATAAGAAGGACTTTGACACTTACTTCACTCTCCGCAAGAAAGATGAAAAACTTGGTATGCTTTGTTCCATCAGTGGTGGCACTGTGGTTGATTGCTGGGGTAAACCCTATGATTTAACCAATGTTTGTAAAATTGAATTCAGAACAAAGGAGTTTAATATATAATGGTAAAAATTTTTAAGGACACAAACCGCGCAAGACTTGAATAGACAGTTAATGACTATGCTAAAAAAAATAATTTACGAATTATTTCAACTAGTTTGGCAATTACCGACTTTGGTTATTGTAGTACACTTTTTTATTTCTCTGTAGTTTTTGAAGAAAATAAAATTTAACTTTAAGGAGTTTTAAAATGAAAACAGGTTGGCTTAGCCCCAGTGGAGAATTCACCGAAGCTCACAATTGTGAACATATATTTTACGCACGAAAAATTTTACACAAACTTGATAAAGAAATGGTCGCTGGCCGCCCTGATGATATTTTGCTTTCCCTTGGCTATGTTCATATTACCCTCTCTTTGCTGTTTATGAAATGTTTTCGCATAAGTTGGGAAAGACCTCTCACTCCTGAGCAGATACGTTTTCTTCGTCCTTATTTTGAACAGGAAGACATTAATGTAGATGAATGGGATAAGATTAAATTTCAAGAGGAGGTTGATAGACAATGAGAATTTATATAGATATCACAAATTGCACACAATGTCCTTATTTTGCTCGTTCGGCAAGTCAAAAAGTTTTATATTGTAACAAAGTAGTTAAACAAATCGGTGAGATTAGCTCACTTGAACAAGTGCTACCTATACCAACTTGATGTCCCTTTAATAAACAAGAAGAAGAAAATGAAGCTATTAGATAGCAACTTATATATGATGCTTTAATACGAAAAGGAGACAGTGAATGAAATTTATATTAATGCCTATAGTATTAATACTTGTAATACTTTTTGCAGGCTGGATTGCCCATACTTTATTTGATTGAGAGGAATATTAAATGACGATAGAACAGATTGAACTTAGAAAGATTCTTACACAGATGCTTGCTGATAACGGCATCAACAGAGAAACCATTACTGATTTTGTAAAAGAAATCGTAGACGAAAAAATTGAACAGACAATTAAACACATTCTTGCAAATGGTGTCGGTAATGGCGAGGGAACTTTTGAAGATAAAGTTGATGATTTTGTTGATAAGGAAGTCAAAAGATATATCGATAGAGAACTCAGCGCGGCCGCCAGAGCGGCAGTTCGTGATAAGATTAACGGATACTTTACTAACGTATCAGTAACGGTTAATCTGAGAGATCCAGAGGATAAACTCAGGAAAGGGGTAACCACTTCTATATGACAGAAATACAACTTAAAAATAAAAGGCTCATAGAAGACTATCCTTTTCTTCAACCCCGCAACATTTGGACAGACCAGATACCGGAAGGCTTTAACTATAATCGTACCCGTCTCGATGAAATACCCGACGGTTGGAAAGTAGCCTTTGGTCTCAAACTTTGCGAAGAACTGCGAGCCGCTCTCATTGAAGAAGATTATCTTGATAAATTTCGCTTCTCGCAAATAAAAGAAAAATATGGTCGGCTTTGTCTTTACAACTTTGGTGCTTCAGAAAGGGTTCATAAAATTCTTCATAAGTATGAAAAACTTTCCAAAACAACCTGTATTCTTTGCGGTGCGCCCGCAACGAAAATTAGTTGTAGTTGGATAAGTCCATATTGCGATGACTGCGGTATCTGGGATGATGAAGACTATATTCCAATAAAAGAATATTATAACGACCTGGAGGAAAATTAATGTCACGTTGGTGTGGTAAATGCGATTTTCGCGATGCTTTGTCAATACATTTTGACGATAATTTTGACTACTTTATGCAAAGAACTAAAGGTATTATATACCAAAGGCAAGGTAAAGAAGTCATTGAAATAACTATAACTCAACCCGCAGACTTAATTCCTTATTATCCGCATATAATTGGTGTTATGGAATCTTGTCCTCAAGGAGCCTATATTCGTATTTCCGAACACTCTTATTTAGACACTCGCATTAGAGAGATTGGGGAGTTTAATGAAAAATACCCTGATTGGAAGCATAGTACAGTTTATTACGAAATGCAAAAAGCAAAGCTCGCCGCCTTATACGAAAAAGAAAAGGCAAAACCCATTAAAGAACAAGGAATAGTTGATGATTAAACCAGATGTATATCTGGTTTTTCCTTTTATAATTTGCAAATTTTATAAATTTATGTTATAATATATATAGAAAGTTAGGAAAGGAAGTAAAAATTATGGTTTATCACTGTAAGATGTCAAAAGCAGAAGTTGCCTCGCAAGGAAATCTTAAAACTTTTACTTGCCCTATTTGCGGAAAGGCTCTTATTAATTTATCCGTTATTGAAAATCAGAGAGAATTTTGGTGCGATTGTAGCGACGAAAACTATCTTATTGATATTTTGGAGGATTAAAATAATGAAATATAAGAAAATGATTACAATAAGTATTTATGACCTTGAAGAGGCTCTCGTTCAGCAGTATGGCTCAAAAGAGTTCAGTGATCTCAGAAACATTCTTTTTTATGAAGATTTTATGAATGATTGCTATAAATCATATTATTTTGAAGATGACAACAGTTCTGCAATTATTAATTGCGTAAATGCTTTTCTTCGAGACACTTTCCCTGGTGAAGACACTGTTCTCATTGATGTTTCTTGGTAAGGAGGATTAATATGAAACAGGTGATTAAACCCCCTACAAGTAAAAAGTATGTTATAAAATGTCATAAATGTAAATGTAAATATAAAGCAACTATCAATGAGTTTTATTCTGGTGCCATTTACGAACATATAAATTGCCCTATGTGCGGATATACAAGACATTTTAGAACTTTATGGTTTTTAAGAAAGGTAAAAGATTGATATTGGAGGAAATGAATGAAACACGCCGACACAATAATAATTTCAATTAATGACCTTAAGAAAGAGCTTGCAAAAGAATATGGGGATTTTTTCAAAAACCTTTCCCCTTCTGCTTTCCGTAACCAGTTAATAAATGGGGATGCAACCGATGCTAGTTACATTGGTGACGGAAGCTATTTACTCGTTAACACTGTAGCCACTGCAGAGGGCGGCTATCTTGGTTTGGTTAATAATGCAATTAAAGCCTTTCTTCGAAAAGAATTCCCCGAAGTTTCCTATGTGCTTATAGACACTATAATAGAGGAGAATTATAATGAACATTGATAAATCAATGGCAGTCGCCGCAACAAGCGAACTTCTTGAAATGGTTGATGGTTTGGACTTTGCGGGAGTACTTACTGACGAAGAGTTAGAAAAATTCTATTCGTTAATTACCCTTATTAAATCTTATCTTTCAAGAGGTGATCCTGATGATTGAAGAAATTGCTTTAGGAATAATCATTGTCATTTCAACACTTTTAATATGGTTTATCATTAGCACTTTCATAAACCTGATTGGTATACCTATAATAATTTTAATTATAATAATAGTTTTATCTTTTACAGCACTGGCTTATTTTTTCAAAAAAAGAAAATATAAATAAAAAGGAGAAAAAGAAAATGAAATTAGTAGCACTTATTTTAGCAGCAGTTATCGCAGTAGGATTTGTGGGAGTTTTTGTAGTCCAGGGTTTTAAGAATACTGCAATTTCCTATGAGGAACAGATTCACGAAGCCGGCTCCAATCTCGAAGTTCAGTACAAGCGTAGATCCGATCTCATTCCCAATCTTGTTGATTGTGTAAAGGCATATGACGAACACGAATATAAGGTTATTATGGACGTAGTCACCGCAAGGGGCGATACAAACAAGGGTGCCGAGGAAATTCAGACGATGGTTGCGGCAGTGGCTGAAGCGTATCCCGAACTTAAGAGTAATGAAAACTACAGAGAGCTTATGAATGAACTCGCAACTACTGAAAATCTTATTGCTAATCACAGACAGAGTTATAATCTTTGGATTAAGAAGTATAATGCTTATGTTCGTAAATTCCCCAACAAGCAGATGCTTGGTTTGCTTGGTTATGAAGTAATTGAATTTGATTTCTTAACTTACGAAGCATCAGAAGATGCTCCTACTAACTTATTCGGAAAGGAATAAAGAAATGGAAATAACACCAAGAGAAATAATTGGTAGTGCTGTAATTATTGCTGTTATGTTCATTCTTGGTCTGTTCATTGGTGATAAGGTTCAGGATGCTGAGATGGAAAAACAGCAGGCGTACGCTACCGCGGTTCAAATTAATGAGGATAAAAGTCTTTTCGAATATAATATGAAAACCAAGGTTGGTAACATTCTCGCCTATGGTACTCTCAAGGCAGTCGACGCAGTAAGTCTTGAAGAAATTGATGGACAGTACTTTTATATCGAAAAGATAAAAGAAGTTTATACTAAGCACACAAGAGTGGTTAAGGTTGGTAAGACTACAACAGTACAGACTTATCATACTTGGGACAAGAAGGGTTCAGAATCATTTCACGGCGACACCATTTCTTTCCTTGGCGTTGAGTTTCCTTACGGAGTAATCGACCGCCCAGGTACCTATCATCTTACAACAATAAAGGAAAGTAGCAAGGTAAGATATCAGTACTATGTGGCACCTGCCGAAGTCGTAGGAACTCTTTACGCGGCGACTGATACCGGCACCATTAGTAACACTTCTTTCTATAGAAATCAAAGTATACAATCTGTATACGAAAACCAAACAAAGACCCGTTGGGTAATTGGTTTTTGGATAACGTGGATTTTACTTACCGGAGCACTTGTTTTTGGTTTTTATATGCTTGACAATTATTGGTTGGAGGGATGAAATGGCTATATCTTATAACTCTAGTAAGTCAACAATTATATCTAACAACACAATCATAATTAACGGAAGAAAACTTCCTAATTGTCCTGGTATAGGCAACGATACTACTATTATTGGAGACAAAGTATTTAAGAACGGTTATGAATACGATTGGAACACAAGAGAATGGAAGAAAACTTTACGTGCTCTGTGGCACAAATGGTTTTGAAAGGAGTATTAAATGGCTGGTGTTGAAATTTTAAATCAGATTGAAGTAGTAGAAACACAGATTGGAATTGGTCTTGGTTGGGTATTCTTGATAGGAGTGGCGATCTTTGCATTGATTTTCGTTATATGCGGCTTTGATGAGGTTGGAGCCATCGGCGGTGCAATAGTTGGAGTATGCATTGCGATTGTAATGGTTCTTGCTACGGCGGAGGAAGTTCCTACTGGTGAATATCAGTATGAAGTAATTGTTGAAGATACCGTTAATCTCCAAGAATTTTATGATTATTATGATGTGGTTGGACAACGAGGCGAAATTTTTGTTGTCAAAGAAAGAGCTACTGAATAAACACTAGGGCAGAGAATCCATACCTCTGCCCTCTTATAATTTGATTTTTTTATAAAATTATGATATAATATAAATATAGAAAAGAAAGGAGAATAAAATGTTTAGACTTGCAATAAGAGATTTTATATTACAAAATGATAATTGGGAAGAATTGCTTAAGGCAGAACCTTATTGCCTTAAAATTGCCCGCGATGGTGACTACATTTCTTTCTCCTATAATCAAATAGGTTCAGACTTTAACTTGGAAATCGTTCGTGAAGCACGGGGTATAATCTTCAGAGAATCGGATTGGACTTGTGTTGCTTATGCGTTCTCAAAGTTCGGTAACTGGGGAGAAAGTTATGTAACCGATTTTGACTTTTCATCAATGGTTGTAAGTGAGAAGATTGACGGCTCATTAATGAAAGTATGGTATGATAATGGTTGGCACGTTTCAACCAACGGAACCATCGATGCAAATAAGGCTTTGCTTAATAATGCTAAATACAAAACTTTTGCAGACCTTTTTGCAATCGCCGCAGAAAAAGTAGGACTTGATTTTTCAAGACTTAGAAAGAACTATACTTACATTTTTGAACTAGTATCACCCTATTCACAAGTAGTAATACCCTACGAAGAAGTTAATCTCTACACTCTCGGCGCTCGCAACATGGACACTGGCAAAGAAATCTCTATGGAAAGAGCGGCCGCTGAAACTGGAGTGGCTTCACCTAAAATCTATCTCAACAAAACCTTTAAGCAAATTAAGGCAATGGCGGATGAATTACCTTGGAATAATGAAGGATATGTATGTGTAGACAAAAATTTTAATCGCTGCAAAATTAAATCACCTGCTTATGTTGCGGCGCACTATATGAGAAACAATAATGTAATTACTCCTAAAAGAATCATCGACGTCATCCGTGGCGGTGAAGAAGAAGAGTTCTTACTTTATTGTCCCGAATACTCAGACATATTATATGATTACAAAAAACAGTTAAAAGAACTTGAAAACTTTGCGGTCGCCGCACAGAACGTATTTCGTAACTTTAATGGTTCAAGACGAGAAAGATATGAAGCAATATGCAAATACACTCCGGTTCGTGCTTTACAAATCTTTATAATCAATGACCATTGGAGTTGGGAAAATTTTACTTCTGCTTGGTTTGCTGATAAGTTTTTAACTGTACTAGAGCAATTTAATAAAAGAGAGGTGTAACAAAATGAAATATGTAGTTTATTACAAAGATTTTGCAGTAGGAGCTTGCAGAGAAGTTAACGGTCGAAGATTATTTACATCAGAAGAATTGGAAGAATTTAATGAATTACTAAATAAATGCAATAATGCCTTTGAAAAAGGGTTGCTTGAGTGTTTCCCTTTCTTTTTTACCGCAGAGGATAGCATTGATTATACAAATTTTTCCGACCTTGAAAAGACTTTCGTTACTGAGGAAGTAACTGATGAAACCGCAAGTAATTTATTCTCATTCATCGAAACAGTCGGTGATTTTCCTTATGAGCAGTTAAAGGAAACTATGGCAGAGGTTAATGAAAATCTTGGTCTTGGCGAAAACGAAGTAATAATCAACAAAGACCGTCTTGAAAAGATTCTTAAGAGAAAACTTAAACTTGAGTCTATTGTACTTGATGAACAGCCTCGGCTTCCAAATGAAAATGATGTTCTCGAAGAATGCAGTGTTGGTTTCGAGAGGGTAAAAGACAAATGGGATTCGGAAGCAGAAGATTTCTCGGAACTTGTACAGGATGTTTATGAAGTTTTGGAAAAAGCTGGCGATATTATCTCACCAGATAGTTTATAAATAACAGTTGAACCACTGGTATTAAACCGGTGGTTTAATTATTTTTAATTTGACTTTTTTATAAAATTATGGTATAATATAAATATAGAAAAGAAGAAAAGGAGAGAAAATAATGGCTATATTACATATGTTGGTTGGTGTGGCTGGATGCGGAAAGTCAACCTTTGCACGCGATCTTTGCTTAGAGTTTTCTTACCTTGGAAGGGAAATAGATGTTTATTCTTCAGACGCATTAAGACTTGAACTTTATGGTGACGAAAACGACCAGACTCATAATGCAGAAGTTTTTGAGGAGTTACATAAGCGTATGCTCGCCGCCCTTAAGGGAGGTAAGGACGTTATCTATGATGCAACTAATTTAACTGCCAAAGACAGAATGAGATTTTTGAAGAAAATTCCCGAAAATTGGAATGTTACTAAACATTGTCATATACTTCCCATTTCTTATGAAGAAGCAGTCAAGCGCCAGGATTTACGTGAAAGAAAGGTTCCCGCAGAAGCAATCAAGAGACAGATGTGCAAGTTTCAGACTCCTTGGTTTCACGAAGGTTGGAATCATATAAGTGTTCAGCATGGATATTTTCACGATGAAATAGATCTTGATGAAATTCTTTCTGATAACTGGTTCATGTCTCACGACAATCCTAACCATTCTCACACTATAGGTACTCACTGTTGGGTAGCAATGCAGTATGCTAGTGCTATGTGCTACAATTCCGCAGTACAAGATGCTGCTAAGTATCACGATATCGGCAAGTTCTTTACAAAAGATTTTAAAGACAGTCGCGGCAATCCCTCGGAAATTGCTCATTTCTATGGTCACCAGAACTATGGAGCATACTTAGTGTTAATGAAAGACTTCGCAAGCGGCACTTGGAATTTAAAATTATCAGCATTAATTTGCTACCATATGGAAGAGTTCTTAAGAAAAAACAAGGTCGATAAATTTTACGAAAGTTTGAAGGACGAAGACCTTGTAAGAGATTTAAAATTATTACACGAATGCGACCTTGCGGCGCATTAATAAATAAAAGGAGAGTTACAAATGGAAAATGTTTTAAATGCTATTGAACTTTGTATCAAAAGAGAAAATGGAAAACCCGAAGATTTTTGTAAAACCTGTCCGTATAATAAATACAATACCGAAGATTCTGAAATAGTTTGCATTGACGAGCTATTATTCGACGCAAAGACATTAATTATGAATGCCGACCGCAGATTGACAACAATTCAGAAAATGTGCACTGAATGGACAATGAACGATTTAAGGGATTCAGTGCTTAGAGAAACAATCCTTTGGGATAAATGTAAGTGAGAATGTTGATGATGATACAGGACAAAGAAGTAGTAAAAGAAAAGATTAAAAAGAGCATAAGCTTAGGAAATAGCTTTGCTTACGTCAGTGAAAAAGAGTTACAGTCAACTGATTGGTCAGAATTGATTAATTGGTTAAAAAATTCAGGTCTTTATGCAGAAATAGATGACTATAATTATTGGAAAGTATTAAAGATACTTTGGTAATCTTTGGTGAAAATTTTGGAAAGGCAGTACAGTCTGTCTTTCCAAATTTGATTTTTTTATAAAATTATGGTATAATATATATAGAAAAGGAAAAGAAAGGAAGATTTTATGTTAATAAACGAAACCGAAAGAGAAATAGTTTCTGCTCTTATCGTAGAGGTTATGACACATGATTTTAAAAGAGTATATAATGGACACGATAGCTTCGATCGTTGGTATTGGACCGAAAAGTCAAATCTTTCTTTAGTTTCTGATGCAAAGAGCGGTGTCTCCAAAGGAGTTTTCTTCTGTGATGAATTACCTGAAATAGTGATTAAAACTCCTATTATGAATGATGCTGACTATTGCAAAAAGGAACTTGATAACTATATGAAAGCCGAAGATGAGGGCTTTGAAAATTATTTCGCTGAGATTGAATTCTTTGGAGAGTATGACGGTATTTCTTTTTACATTCAGGTCGCCGCCGACAACGAATTAGCAAGAAGTTCTCTTTGGAAGTCTGCTACAGAGGACGCAGTGATTAATGGTCTTTGTAGTGCAGATTCTTCAGAAGACGAAAAAATGGACGCGGTTGATAACTTTCTTTATGATATCTCAGACGAAGACCGCATTGATATCTTCTTTGGTGGTGTCTCCATTGAATTTCTTAATTTTCTTATGAAGAATGAGATTAATGATCTTCACGAAGGCAATATCGGCATCATTGGAGAAAGAAAAGTTATATTTGATTACAGTGGTTGGTAAGGAGAATTAAAATGAAGCAGATAAGAAAGAATGTATTTGAAACAAACTCAAGCTCCACTCATTCGCTTACTATGTGTACAGAAGCAGAGTATGAAAAGTGGAAGAATGGTGAGTTAATTTATGACTGTTGTATGGATGGACTTGTCGAGGTAACTGAAGATGTTAAGGAGTATAGAGAAAAATCTTATGCACTTAACGGGTCTTATGAGTACGGTAGATACCAGACAGAAGAAGAATATTGGGAACACGCAGAAGAATACTACGAAACTTTTTGTCATAATTACAATAACACAGTAGCCTTCGGCTACTACGGATATGATTGCTAAGGAGGTCGGCCGCAATGAGACAGATAAGAGCAAATGTGTTTGAGACGAACTCAAGTTCAACCCATAGCCTCGTCCTCTTTAAGCATAGAGAAGAAAGATACACTCATGATGAGATGTATAATGAACTTAAATATGATATTAAAGACGGTATTTATAAACCTTGGGATGAACTTTACTTTGGTAGATACCCCTTTAGAGTTTTAACAAGCTTTAAAGATAAACTTCATTATGCTTATGCAAACACCCATGGCATTAAGGATAAAATTAATGAGGTTACCGAAGTTCTTTCTACACTTGTTCCTGAAGTATGGGGATTTAAGCCTAGTGATGAGTATATAGGAGTAGACGAAACAACTCTTCCCTATTGGCTTAAAGAACTTGGAATTGACCTCGCTGAGTTCCTTGTAAATAAGAAATATGCAGTAATTTGCGATGGTGATGAGTATTGCATTTGGGAAGATCTCAAAGAGAAAGGTATTATCAACACCGCCGCGATTGAAAAGGAGATAGATGTATGAGACAGATAAGACGAGGAGTGTTTGAGACAAACTCAAGTTCAACACACTCACTTACAATATGCACAGAAGACCAGTACAATGACTGGAAAGCCGGAAAGATTTTTTATGACAGATATAACGAAGAATTTTGTGAGAAGTTTAAGTTAACTGACCGCGAGAAGATGATGGCTGAGGAAGACTACGAAGAGCATTACGGCTCACTTGTTTTCCATAAGAAATGGAATGAACTTACCGAAGAAGAAAAGGAAGTATGGTATCAGAGGTACTATATTTCAGAGATTAAAAATCTTGAAGATGATGTAGTTACTTATAAGGAATATTTCTATAACAGTCATCTTGAAACTTATACTCAATCTTATGTTACGCCAAAAGGCGAAAAGTTAATCGCTTTTGGTAAATATGGATATGATTAATAAATAATGAAAGGACACAACACAATGAACAGATTTGTAAGATATACTAATGGTAATTATACAGTAACAATTGACACCAGAACGGGCACAAAAATCAGAGAGAATGACCTCGACTTTTTCCGTGCTGAGTTTCCCGAATCAATGGATATAAAGATATGTGATAAATGCGATATGGGTTGTCCTATGTGTCACGAAAACTCAACACCCGATGGTAAGTGCGGTGATATTCTTAATGCTAAGTTCATTGAAACGCTTCATCCTTACACCGAACTTGCCATTGGTGGCGGCAATCCTCTTGAGCATCCGGACCTTGAAGCTTTTCTTGTTAAGTGTAAGGGACTTAAGCTCATTCCGAGTATGACAGTTAATCAGACACACTTTATGAAGAATAAACAGTATCTTAAAACACTCTGCGATTCTGAACTTATTTATGGTCTTGGTATTTCTGTAAATAAGGTTGATAACGATTTTCTTGAGGCACTTAAGGATTTCCCCAATGCTGTTCTCCATGTCATTAATGGTCTTGTCACAATCCATGACCTTGCTATGCTCGCCGGCAAGAACTTAAAGATACTCATTCTTGGCTACAAGGAGTTCCGCCGTGGTAAAGATCTTTTCAAGAAAGATGCCTTTGCCATAGAGCGCCGCAAGAAAGAAACAAGAGAATGGCTCGGTAGAATACTTGATGAACACTGGTTTGAAGTAGTCAGCTTTGACAATCTTGCAGTAAATCAGCTTGAAGTCCGCACACTTATTGGGGAAGAAGTCTGGAATGAATTTTACATGGGTGACGATGGTACTGCTACAATGTATGTAGATATGGTAAACAGAGAATTTGCAAAAAGTTCTACATCTACCGAGCGGTTCCCGCTCGAAGATGACATTGTTAGTATGTTTGAGAAAATTCGAACCAATTGAGGTGATTAAATGGGTTTATTCTTTTTTATAATATTTTTAATGGTTATCTTTGAGATAGGTCTTTATCTTAAAGAAAAAGATATAATTAGAGAAATAGAGTTCCAGGAACGAAGACAGAAGGAAAAAGAAGAACGCTTTAAACAAGGATTTTATTGGTAAAGGAAGTGATAATTATGAATATCGAGAAAGATAAGATAAACATTATTTTCCTTGATGTAGACGGAGTGCTTAATAATGATGAAACTGTTGAACGTACCAAGAATGGTTTTACTTTTGTTGAAAACCGTTCACTCAAACGTCTTAAACATATAGTTGACGCAACCAATGCAAAAATCGTACTTAGCTCTGACTGGCGCTTTGATAGATTCATGGATGATCCCTCTGACTATCTTGCTCTTAAAGAAGCACTTGAAAAGAATGGCACTCCTATCTATGCCCACACTGGTGACTACATGATTAAACGCGGCAGTGAGATAATCAAGTGGTTAGAAAACTGGCACGGAGAACCTATTAACAACTTCGTAATTCTCGACGATATGCCCGCAATCGAATTTAATTTTACTCAACTTCAAGGGCATTTTGTTCATACCAACCCTGTGGTTGGCTTAACCCACGACGATGCGGCAGAAGCAATCGCCATTCTCAAAAACACACATTTATTTCTGTCATAATTTGCAGTCGCCGCTCCGACGTAACGGAAAATTTGAAAATTTTGTGAAAATATGGTATAATATATATACAATAATATAATTGGAGGAAATTCTAATGAGAAAAATTACTGATGTTTGTCCTTTCTGTGGTGAAGAAACTCTTTCCGAAGAAGGTTTTGCTGCTGGCACAACTGATAATGAAGTAAAGTTTTGTTTCGACTTCGTATGCGGAAACTGTTGCGAAGAATGGACAGTTTGGGAAACTTATGCTCTTACTGAGAGAAAAAGATGGTACTCAAAGTATGTTGAAGTTGAAGAAGATATGCTTAACGAAGATAAGAAATGTACTTGTGACGAGTGCTGCGGTGGAGATAATTGCAAGAGTAAAGATGAGAAACCTACTTGCGAAACTAAAGACGCAAATACAGATGCTATTAAGGTAAACCTTGAGGTTGAAGTCGACGAAGATAAACTCAAGAAGACAATAGACTCTATTGTTGAAGAAGCCTTTGTGGCAGCTAAAAAGACTGGCGAGACTGTGAAAGACTCATGGGAAGATTTTTTTAAGGCTTGGGAAGATATCTGGCCTGGACTTAATAAGGAAACTGAGCCTATTACAATTACAACTATGACTAACGACGAAATCGAAAGAAAGATACCCAGATGTTCTTTTCAGACCTTTAACACACTTACTGATACTTGGGATGATCTTTGGAGAAAACCCGCAAAGAAAGTTAACTATCCCAATGGTCATCCTCAGGAAAAGTAATGAATACAGAACCTGATTCACTTATGTTCAAGTGTGGCATTGAACCAGTCGAATGTTCATTGCGGCGCTCTCATCTGGAAACGGAAGAAGAAATTGCACGAGCAGATGTAACCAATCCATTTTATGAAATTGAAATAGAAAAAATAGAAAAGAAAAAGGCAGTTGAATAAACTGCCTTCTTTTTATTGCCAAAAATTTTGCAGAAATTTTGCAGAAATTTTTACGGTCGGCCGCACCAAACGTAAGCGTAGAAGTGAAAAATTTTCCAGAAATTTTGCAGAAAAAATTTTGCAGAAAGTTTGCCGAAAATTTTGTAGGAATTTTAAGAAAATTTTACATTAAGAATGTAAACGTAATATTTATACGTATATTATAACGTATAATATATTACATAAATACTTATACATATATAGAGCAATAGATAAAAGCAGTCCATTTCTTTCAGACTGCCTGCAGTCGGAAAGAATGGATCTGCGTTCGTATACGTAGAACGTATACGTATAACACAGCTCAACGTATACATATAGCACAGGAGGGGCCACAGCATTTCAATCGTATACATAAAACGTATACGTATATGTACTCCAAACGTATACGTATATGTAACCCAAGGGGCCACTCAACCTCTACGTAATAGCAGCTCCAAAACGGGGCCACAGCTCCAACGTACAATAATATTAGTATAGGGGAGCACAGTCTAGCTTTGCCCAGCTGGCCAACTCCAACGTAGATTATTCTACGTATATTATAGGTGAACTAAAAAATGGTCGGGCAGTTAGCGTGCGGGCCGTTCCAAAACCGCGATACCTGAGGTCACTGCAGTGGGCTGTCATAGGTTCCTGGCCGCAAATTTCAACGAAAGTCAAATTTTAATATATAATATATAATAATATACGTATACTAATACGTACAATAGAACGCAAAAAGACTGGACTTAACGTCCAGTCTTCTTCGTTTTAGTTTTGCTTACACAAGAGTGTAACCCTTGCACTTGCCCTTAGGACCCTTTACTTCCTCAACAGTAGCAAGCTCCTTAGCTACAAGAACCTTGGCTACGGCAGTAGCCTTTGAGGAGTTAGCAAGCTCACCAAGTTCAGCAAGCTCAGCCGCTGTGTAAGTCTTGCCAGCTTCCATCTTTTCTGCAAGAACTGCTGCAAGTTCCTCGTTCTCAAGAGCCGCCTTTGAGGGAGTGTTACGCTTCTTCTCAGCGGAAGCTTCCATCTTAGCGATTGCGGCCTCAGCGAAAGCAGTCATTTCTTCAGTGAGATTTGCGTTGATTACATTTGTGTAGAATTCCTTGTTTGTCATAGTGATTTCCTTTCAGCGTCGGTCGCCACCCATAAATTTATTTTGTTTAAGGTTATTTCTTTCTTCCTTAACCTTACATATATATTATAACACTTTTTTATAAAAAAGTCAAAATTTGCGGCCGGCCTCCAAGGGAGATGACGAGGCTTCAGAAAATACAGTTTTTTTCTAAAGTAGAAAATTAATTATGCAGCTCTTAAAATTTGCAGCTCACTGTCAAATTTTGCAGCTCGTCAAATTTTGGGTCGCCGCCGTAAACGTAAAAGCCAGCTCACTTGCAGCTGCTATAAAAATTTGACAAACGCAGCTGTCATCGCAGCTGCCAGGGCCCAGCTTAATCGCAGCTCATATAAAAATTTGACATCACTGGCATCGCCGCCTGCGTATGGGACAAGCTGGCAGATATGGGAAATTATGGGAGCTTTGGTATAGAGTGGTATATATGGTAAAATATGGTCGCCCGGGCGAGTGTTGCGCCCGGGCGGGAGTATTCAATGAAAGAGGGAGTGCCTATGCACTCCCGTGTTTTACTTAACTATGATTTCAATATCAAACTGATTGAGTTTTTTCAGAACTTTTACTAACTGTGTGTCATATTCAATTCGTAAAAATTCTTCGATACTTTCATACTCTCTTGCGTGATACTGTGTGAACATTGGGGTAGAAATATTTGTAATTACATTTTCATCACCGACAATAAAAACATTATCATCATCATCGATAAAACAAAAACATTCTGCGATTGGGTGTATTTCTTTTTTGTCGATTTCCAAACCTCTAACTATAGTTGACATTTTAATTCTCCTTTAATTGTTTTCTATTGTGATTACTATATTTTCAAGAACTTTGACTTCTTCTGTGCCATTGAAGTGTTCCATTTCCTCTGTATGGAAATTAAAACACTCAAAATGAGTGGGAGAACCTTCATAAGTTTTCATAAACAAACAATCTTCGTACTCAAAAAATTCTCCTATGTTCAAATCTCTTACCTGTGGTTTATAGTTTTCTGATTTTCTGTTATCTCTTATTGTTATCATTTTTATCAATTCCTTTCGTTTGGTGTAATATCATTATATCACAACAGAGTTTGTTTGTCAAGTGGTTTTATTCAAAAAGTTTTGTTTTACAGAAATAAAACATTCCCTCAAAACAATTTTTATCTTCCTGATACATTTTCAACATTAAATCAAGAAGGTTATCAACTCCGTATCGGTCAAAGAGTGTTTCGTGATATACATATTTTTTCTGTTTTTCATCCCACAAATCATCAATCCAATCTTCTTCGATTAAGAAACGAATTGCGGCGGCTTCATCGACGGCAACTCCAATCGTGCCGTGGTTTTCTTCACTGATTATAATTACTTCTTTCATTAAATCCACCCCTCATCATATAAAAAGTATATAAAAGATACAACTGCGAAGCAAAACAAAAGAATACCAAAATTCAACTCTCTGTCACCCACTCTCCATTCTTCTCAATTTCCATAGTTAAAAGTCCTATAGCAGGTCTGTATCTATATCTTCGACGAGGTGAGCCTGAGGATATTTCAAGCACAAGTCCGTCAAACATTGGTTCAACACCTAAGCCGACCTTACCAAGATGACCCTCTTTGAGTTTAATTGCATTTAACATTTCATATAATTCGTTTAACCAAAAGTCCATTTGTATCTCTCCTTTCATTTAGTATTATATCATAAGTATGAGTAAATGTCAATACTTTTTTGAAAAAATTTTTCGCCCGGGCGGGGCATCTGCAAGAAATAAGGACTGATTAAATCAGTCCTCTTACCTTCGCAAAACTCAATTCAATTTCATTAATTCTTGCTTTTTCTTCTTCAAGACAATGCCATCCGCCTGATTTGTAGTAGTAGTGACCTGCCTTTGTTTCTCTTTTATAGCAAGGATGGAACGGACTTTCAATGCTTTCGTCATCAAAGATTTTGTCCAATGCTTTGGCATCTTCATTGGAAGGGATGTAAATACCGTAACACTCATCTGCTTTATGCAAGAAATCTCCTGTCATTTTTTCATTTTTACCACTCATAAAAACAATGCGTTTATCAAGTTCGGCAAATCTGTTTTCGTGTGCGAGGCATTCTTCTTCTGTTTTAAAACGCTCACCGTCTTCGGCTTCGTAATAAATAATTTTTTTCATTTGCTTTTCAACTCCTTAAATTTTTTTGCAAAACTTTTGTCTGTAAAATGTGTCTGTGTACATACCCACTCCCAAGCACCGACTTCGTTTCTTTCATAGTATGCTGAAAAGTAAGTACCGCAACCGCAAGTAAAGTTTTCAGTAAGAACGGCACCATTGTCGGATATACTCGGTGTGCCCGTGCTTCTTGTCTGACTTTTTGAGCCACAATGAGGACATTCCATATCATCATCTCCTTTTCTGTGATTAGATTATATCATACTTTGCTGAATTTGTCAAATGTTTTTTCAAAGTTTTTCATAAATTTCATCAAAAATTGAATACCTTGTTGCTTCTGTAGTATTGCCAAGTTTAATGGTTGATGAATAACCATCAAAATATAAAATGGTAATTTCGTTACCACATAAAGAAACAGTTCTTACATTTTCCAAAGAATAACAATTATTTCTGTATTTGTATTTTCTCATTGGACTTCCCTCTCTTTCCAATACCTATTATATACTAAAATAAAAGAAAAGTCAATACCTTTTTCAAAAATTTTTTTTCGTCCGCCCGGGCGGGCGACCTCTAAAAAATTAATGGGGATGTATAGTCCCCATTAAGTCGGTAAAATTTTAATTGCTTCCACAACCCATTTTTCAAAGTTATCAAGAATTTCTTTGTAAACCTCTTCATCCGTATAACTGAAATAATCATAACCGAGTAAACGAATGTCGGCATATTCAAGAATTTTAATTCTTAAATAACTTTCAATAAAAAGTCTGTCGGCTTTTTCATCTGTCTTTAAGTCTGCCCATAAGCAAATCTCAAAGTCTTTTAACTGTTTTTGTCTTCTTGCAATATTTGTTGTTTCTCCTATCTTAAAAATTTTTTCGTCTTCATCAAGTGCAATAGCAAGATACACTTGTGAATAAACTGCATAAGCCATATATAGATTCCTTTCCGAAAGTAAAAGCCTTTACAGACTTTTACTTTCACTTACAAAATACTTTGCCTTATACTTTGTTAAAACTTCTTTTACTGTTGTGCTTTCCTTTTGTGTAGGACAAAAACAGTTTATAATATATTCATTGTTTTTGTTAGTGCATAAACAGTTACAAGAAATTCCAAGTGCAGTTAATTCTTCATAAGCCTTTGTGCCTTTGACTGTTGCTTCAACTTTCCACAACTTGTCTTTTCTTGCTTTTTCTTCAAAGAATTTAACTGCATAAACACCGACAAGGTTAGCAAGTCCGATGATAAGAGCCTTGAGCCATAAAGACAAGTCACACATCATATACACAACAACTATTGTGTAAAGTCCGTAGGCTACTGCATTAATGACCGAAGCCATAGTCTTGCCACATTTAATTGTTGCTATTGACTTAACTGTCTGAATAACTACATTGAAAATATTGAGTACAATAAAAATGATTAAAAGTTTTGTGTCCATAATTTTTTATTCCTTTCGTTTGATTGCATAGTTATTATATCATATATATATACGCTTGTCAACACTTTTTTGAAAATTTTTCAAAAAAATTTCCCACCCGCCCGGGCGGGCGACCGCTTCATCGCACTAAAGTGCTAAAGTGGTGCAGACAAAAAGAAGCACTTTAACACCCTAAAGTGTTAAAGTGCCTTGTTTTATACTGTGGTGGTCTGTGCCTTTGCTTTGGCTTCGGCTCTTGCTTTTCTCCTTTCCTCATCTTTTGCGATTTTCTCGGCTTTGGCTTTTGCAACCTTGTCGGCTTTGGCTTTGGCTTCTGCCTTTTTTCTTTCGTACTCTGCGTGTGCTTCAAAACAGTCATAATCAACACCATCTCGACTGCCTTTAGGAACACTCACGGTAATGGTTATGCACCTTTCATTTCTTGCACTGTCAAGAGTGGGGAAAGACAATACATTGTCCTTGTCATTTCCCAAGTCCTCAAATAAAGGACTTAACAACTCC
>JAEIGA010000957.1_pt1 | contig 43314 bp, 46 predicted proteins | sample 9270691 | NCBI WGS metagenome assembly JAEIGA01 (sample SAMN17057246, study PRJNA624740) | gut metagenome | biome: biome; isolation source: fecal sample | host: Bos grunniens | place: China: Xizang | collected 2019
CCTTACGATGAAGACGAGTTCTTGCGAAAAGCCATATTGGAAGTAATCAAATGGATAGAAGAAATGCCTCACTATAAAATGTTCGGAACAATAGTGTTAACAAAGACAAGAGTGGACGAAATGAAAGACAGAATAAAGGAGAGCAAGAATGAATGTCTTTAATAAAAAACTTGTAAAGCATCACTACGGCAACAGTATTATGGATGCTCTGCAATTGGTAATCCCTGCGGTAATGCTCACAGCCGATGATATATGGTGCGTTACCAACGAGCAGACACAGCAGCTTGTTAAGGGTTCGTTTGAAATCATCGAGGGGTACAAAGACGAAGGCGGCTTGAAAGCCTTGCATCAAGAGTTTGCCGAGAGAGGTATTCAAATTGAACTACACAACGGCTTCTCTACCCCACCTTACAAGATACCCGAAAGAGGTAGAGGTGTATGGCAGACCATCGAGGTTGAGGAGAAGAAGAAAACAGTTTGTAGCCGTTGCGGAAAAGGTAATGCCATTAAAACACCTTACTGCGGTTGGTGTGGAGCAAACTTAAAACCGAAGGAGAACGAAGATGCCTGAATTCTGTGAAAATTGCGAACATTTTACCGAAAACGGAAGCTGTGGTGTATATCCACGATGTATTAAATGGAGAATTTGGTTTCACGATCAGTGGAAAAGCATCCAAGAGAACGCGCAACGAATGAAAGAAGTAGAACAAACGAGGAGATAGCACCGATGGAAGACAATAAGATACTTGAAACGGCAATCAGGGTGTTCGGTGGGAGTGCGCAAGAAGATATTGCGATTGAAGAAATGTCCGAACTGACACAAGCCATCATGCACAACCGCAGGGGCAGAGCTTCAAATATTCCCGAAGAAATCGCAGATGTGCTTATAGCCGTTGAACAACTAATCATCATTCACGATTGCCGTGAAGAAATCAACGGCATTAAATATCACAAGTTAATGCGGCTTCAGGAAAGAATTTTCGATGAATGTTTATAGGAGGTTTAATATGGATAGAAAACAAACACTTGAAACCGCAACCAAATGCGTTTGCGGTGAACGCCAAGACCAATATGGTAGTCCTGAAGATAATTTTGCGCGTATAGCAAAGTTATGGTCAGCCTACCTCGGAACTGATGTATCTCCGATGGACGTAACGATGATGATGGCCTTGCTCAAAATCGCACGAATTAAAACAGGCACGGCAACTGATGATTCCTTTGTTGACCTTGCAGGATATGCTGCCTGCGGTGCGGAAATTAAGGAAAAATTGCAGGAGGTTTGATATGCAAAGAACTTGAAGAATCGGAAGGAGGATAACTATGAAGCACTATGTCTCCAGTAAAGCTGTATGTCCGTTTTATAAGCACGAAAACAGAAACGTCATATACTGCGAGGGCATCATAGAAGGCACCGTCACACATATTGCCTTTGCTAACCCTTCGGAGTGCTTATCGTACAAAAAGCAATACTGTAGATGTAAAAACCACACTCAATGCATTATAAGTAGGATGTTAATAGCACCTAAATATAATACTAATAAAGATTAGAGGTGTTATATTATATTATATTATAATAAGACTAATAAATATAGTAATACTAAGATAACCATAGATGGCGAGTCCTTTGACAGCAAGAAAGAGTACCGCAGATACTGTGAACTTAAATTGCTTGAGAGAGCAGGCGAGATTAAAAACCTTGAACGGCAAGTTAAGTATGTGCTGATTCCATCGCAAAGGATTGATGGCAAGGTTGTGGAAAGAGAATGCTCCTACATAGCAGACTTCAAGTACCAAGACTCTCGCTCCGGGGAACTCATTGTAGAGGACACCAAGGGCGTGAAGACTAAGGACTACATCATCAAGCGGAAACTCATGCTATCAGTATACGGCATCCAAATAAAAGAGATTTAGGGAGACTTCGGTCTCCCTTTTTTTATGGTCTGTAGGGGTGGTTATTTTTAAAGAACAATCGTTGTATTATCATCTTAGAAACTTGAAGGAAGGGGTTTTCTGTGGATTGGAAAAAGTTAAAAGCAGAGTATATCAAAGGTGGCACGAGTTACAGAAAACTCGCAGAAAAGTATAAAGCCAACCTCAGCGTTCTCAAAAGGATTGCTAAGGAAGAGGATTGGGTAGGACTTCGTGAACAATGCAAAGCCAAAGCAGCCACAAAAATCGTTGAAATAGAATCTACCAACCAAGCCGAGCGAATGAAGAGGCTTCTCACAGTATCAGATAAGTTGCTTTCGGCTGTTGAGGATGCGGTAGAAAAGTTCCAAGCAGGCGAGTTATTGCTTGATAAAGGTGCTTTAAAATCCCTCTCAGGCACTATCAAGGATATCAAAGATATACAAAGCATTAAGACCGAACTTGATATTGAGGAGCAGAAGGCAAGAATTGCGATCCTCAAGAAGCAGGCTCAAGCGGATGTTAATGGTAGCACCGAGGTTGCTATCACATTCGGCATAAACGAGGAGCAGAACCGATGGGCAGAATAGAACTGAACATACCTCCTCCTAACCCTAAACAGCAACAGTTCTTCCTCGCAAGAGCGAGATATATAGCCTATGGCGGTGCAAGAGCAGGCGGTAAGTCTTGGGCAATGAGAGTTAAGTTTGTACTCTTATGCTTGCGCTATTCGGGGATACAGATACTTCTACTCCGTAGAACTCTCCCCGAACTAACCGAAAACCATGTCAATCCGCTTCTGCGATTGCTTAAAGGCATTGCGACCTACAACAAGCAAGAGAAAGTATTCTCGTTCCCTAACGGCTCAAGGCTTAAATTAGGCTACTGTGCGAATGAACAAGACGTGCTTCAGTACCAAGGTCAGGCTTATGATGTCATCGGTATGGAAGAAGCTACGATGTTCACGGAGTTCCAATACAACTGTCTTCGTGAGTCAAATCGTTCTTCGGGACTTATGAAGGATAAGTTCTCACCGAGAATGTACCTCACGATGAACCCCGGCGGTGTCGGTCACCACTGGGTGAAGAGATTGTTCGTAGACAGAGCATACAAAGGCAAGGAGAGACCCGAAGACTATGTGTTCATCCCTGCCAAGGTATATGACAACACGGCATTTATGGAAGCCGACCCCGATTATGTAGCACAGCTTGAGTCACTCCCCGAAAAAAGACGGAAGATGATGCTCCTTGGAGATTGGTCTTCTGTTGAAGGTGCTTTCTTTGAAGAGTTCACCAATAACCCCGAACATTACAAGGACAGACAATGGACTCACGTTATTGACCCATTTGAGATACCATCGCATTGGAAGATATACCGATCCTTCGACTTTGGTTACCATCGTCCCTTCTCCGTAGGCTATTGGACAGTAGATGAGGACGGAGTTATATACCGCATCCTTGAGTGGTATGGATGTACCGCTACCGACAACGAAGGTCTCCGCATACCACCGAATCAAATCTTTGAAGAGATGGCTAAATTGGAGCGAGAGCATCCATTTCTTAAAGGCAGGAAGATAACTGGTGTGGCTGACCCTTCAATATGGGATGCATCAAGAGGTGAGAGTGTAGCCGAGAGTGCTACAAAGCATAAGATATACTTCACTCCCGGAGACAATGAGCGTATCGCAGGGTGGATGCAAGTGCATTACCGACTCGCATTCGATGAGAACGGCTACCCGATGATGTATATCTTCAGCAACTGCAAGGCATTCATTAGAACGGTGCCTGCGCTTCAATATGATGACCACAAGGTTGAGGACTTGGATACCGATGGTGAAGACCATGTAGCCGATGAGGTTCGTTACTTCTGTATGAGCAGACCTATCAAACCGAGAGTATCCAATAAGCCTGACGATTACACTGGCAAGAATCCTCTCAACATATTCTTAGATATACCGAAAGAAAGCCTCGGCAAGGCTACTGCAAGACCGAGGATGCAGATTATAGACAAAGGAGACAACGATGGCTCTATTTGATTTCTTTAAAAAAGGTGCATCGCCCACTGTTGGTGGGGTGCATCAGCCTATAGGCAAGACACAAGTTCAAACCGCCTATCAGACTCTGCTCAATTACAAGCAAGGCAAGGCTAACCTTGAGGATAAAATCATAGAGAACGAACAGTGGTACAAGATGCGCCATTGGGATTGTATGAAAGATAAGAAGAGTGAGGTGCAGCCTACATCAGGATGGCTCTTCAATAGCATAGCAAACAAACAAGCTGATGCTATGGATAACTTTCCTGCTCCTAATGTTCTTCCAAGAGAAGAAGGGGATAAGGCAGAAGCAGAGATGCTTACCTCTATTATCCCTGTAATTCTCGACCAAAATGATTTTGAGCAGACCTACGATGACGTGCAGAGCAGCAAACTCAAAAACGGTGCAGGTGCTTATGGAGTATTCTTTGACAAATCCAAGTTGAACGGCATCGGGGATGTATCGATTGTCGAGATTGATATCATTAGTCTTTTTTGGGAGTCGGGTGTTACCGATATTCAAAAATCTCGCAATGTATTCCACGTTGAATTAGCCGACAATGACCTCTTGGTGCAGAGCTATCCTCAGCTTGCAGGAAAGCTTGGCTCATCCACCTTGGATATAAACAAATATGTTTATGACGATAGTGTGGACACCACCAATAAGTCTGCGGTAATCGATTGGTACTATAAGAAGTTCCAAAACGGCAAGACCGTTCTTCACTATGCAAAGTTCGTTAATAATGAGGTCTTGTTTGCTACCGAGAATGAGACACAGCCGACGGTTAATGAAGAGGGAGAGATTGTTAAACCTCCGATGGCTGAAACAGGTTGGTATGACCACGGCTTGTATCCTTTTGTTGTTGACCCCCTCTACAAGATTAAGGGTTCGATAGGAGGTATTGGATATGTGGACGTGGGCAAGGATGCACAGGCTTACATAGACAGAGGCAACCAAGCAATTATGGCGAATATGCTTGCCAACGCTAAACCTCGCCACTTTATCCGTGCCGATGGCTCGGTTAACGAGGAAGAATATGCGGATATGACCAAGGACTTTATACACGTTGATGGCAACCTCGGTCAAGACAGCATCCTCCCTGTGCAAGGCAAACCTCTCAACGATATCTATGTCACAGTTATCAACAACAAGATTGATGAACTTAAAGAAACTACTGGTAACAGAGATATCTCCACTGGAGGAACTACATCGGGAGTCACGGCAGCTTCCGCAATAGCGGCCATGCAGGAGGCTGGATCGAAACTGAGCCGATATTCAAATAAAGGCTCTTACAGAGCATTCCGTAAAGTGTGTCTTATGGTCATTGAATTGATAAGACAGTTCTATGACCTGCCGAGATGCTTCAGGATTATGGGAGAAAACGGTACCGCACGATATATCCAATATTCCAATGCAGGTATTAAGCCGAAATATCAGGGCATTGAGCTGGGTGTGGATATGGGATACAGACTTCCTCTCTTTGACATAGAGGTTACGGCTCAGAAGCAGAGTCCCTATTCCAAGATGGCGCAGAACGAGTTGGCTCTTCAGTTCTTTGGACAAGGATTCTTCAATCCGCAGATGTCAGACCAAGCACTCGCTTGCCTTGATATGATGGACTTCGATAGAAAACAGTTCATTATGCAGAAGATCGCACAAAACGGCACTATGTATCAACAGTTACTTATGATGCAACAGCAGATGCTGATGCTTGCTCAAATCGTAGACAAGCACGAAGGTAGCAACATAGCAGAGCAATTAGCCGCAGGCATCACCGGGGGAGTTGCCCCTTCTCCTATCGGTGGTGCAAGCGGTAATGCTCCTGCCGAGAATGTAGAGCAGACCGAGGCACTTGGCGGTGACGAGGGTGGCAAAGAATCCCACGTTACCAAGAAGGCAAGACAGAGAGTTGCAGAGTCTACCGACCCAACATAAAAAACAAAGGAGTTAAGTTATGAGCAAGTGTGAAAGATGTATCCACAAGCCTATTTGCGAGTGGGTAGCAAAAAACATTGAATCTTTTGAGCTTCCACATGAAGAAGATGCGCCTTGCGATCTCTTCTATGAGGAAGAAAAAAAGGTAGAGTGTGTATGCACAGAAGCAAACCGCACTAATTTCGACCATACCATCGATATGATGCGCTCTCCCGACTACAAGGAAAGATTTAAGGCTGAATATTATCAGACCAAGATTCGCTATGAAAAACTGAAGGCTTTCAACAACAAGATCGAGGCATTTAACCTCACTCGCTATGAAGGCACGTTGTCTGTGGAGGAACCGAAACACGATTGCCCTGCTCACCTTCTCGTAGAACAACAGCATATGATGGGGCAATACCTCCGTATTCTTGAGGTCAGAGCAGTTATTGAGGGCATTGAACTGTGATAAATGTCAAGATAGCAATGGATGAGGAACACCACCACATCCGAATGACATTAAAAGGTCACGCAGGGCAGGCAGAACACGGACAAGACATTGTCTGTGCTTCTGCTTCCATCCTTGCCTATACTGTCGCACAGATAGTTAGAGCAATGGAGCAACACGGAGACCTTTTGGAAGAGCCTACAATCGACCTTAACGCAGGAGATGCAACAATATCGTGCAGATGCCGTGAAGCCGATGACTTCGGTGAACTGGCACACACATTCTTCGTTGCCCATGTAGGTTACCTATTACTCGCTCACAATTATCCCGAATTTGTGAGCCTTGAAAGCGTTTGGTAAGGCATAACACCTTAATATATACCAACGATTCGTCCACGATACGGACAGAAAGGACTATCTATGCTGAATGCAAATTCAATCCTAATGACCCTCGATCTTCAGCTCTTTGCAGATGGTGGAGACGGTGGCACAGGGTCGGCAGGAGCAACGGGCGAAATAGGGACAGCCGCCGTGTCTCAAACCTCTATCACCGATGCGGATGGTACTACCGCAACCACTGTAGACCGTAATGCGGAATTTGAGAAGCTCATCAAGGGTGAGTACAAAGACCTTTACGATGCAAGGGTGCAGGATACCGTCAAAAACAGACTCAAAGGTCAAAAAGAAACTGTAGAAAAGTATAATGCTCTCGCTCCCACGCTTGAGACCCTCGCAAAGAAGTACGGTGTCGATGCTTCGGATATCAATGCGTTGAACAAAGCCATTGAAGAAGACGATGCTTACTACGAAGAAGAGGCTCTTGAAAAGGGTGTCACAGTAGAGCAACTTAAACAGTTCAAAAAGATGGAACGTGAAAATGCCGAACTCAAGAAACTGCGAGACGAAAAGAATGCCAAGGAAGCAGCCGAGCAGAAAGTTGCGACTTGGATGGAAGAGTCGAAGCAAGTTAAGGCTATCTACCCTCAGTTTGACCTTAGAAGTGAGATGCAGAACTCCAAGTTCGTAGACCTACTCCGTGTTCCCGGTGTTGATGTGCGAACCGCATATGAACTCACCCATAAGGATGAAATCATTGCAGGTGCTATGCAGTTTACGGCCAAAACTGTAGAGAAGAAAATCGCAGACAAGATTGCCGCCAACGGAGCAAGACCTACCGAAAACGGACTCTCCTCACAGAGTGCATCACTTACGCAGAGTGACGTGTCACAACTCTCTAAAGCCGAAATTCTCGATATACAGAGAAGAGTAGCAAGAGGAGAAAAGGTTGACCTAACGAGACGGTAGATGCAACCGAATCTCCTCGCAATATGAGAATTTTATTAAATTGTAAGGAGATTATAACTATGAAAAACCTTTATGCAATCAATCTTCAGCTCTTCGCTGAAATGAACACCAACACCACCCTTTCTGCAGGTCTTTCCGCAGAAAACAAAACCTTCTATGACAAGACCCTTCTTGTTGAAGCACAGCCTCTTCTTGTGCATGACCAGTTCGCACAGAAGAGACCTATCCCCAAGAATGGCGGTAAGAAAATCGAATTCCGTAAATTCGCTTCTCTTCCCAAGGCTCTCACTCCTCTTACTGAAGGTGTAACTCCCGATGGTAAGAGCCTCAATGTAACCGCAATCGAGGCAGAAGTAGCACAGTACGGTGACTATGTAGTTTACTCTGATGTGCTTGACCTCACCGCTATCGACCCTGTGGTTACTGAGGGTGTTAAGGTTATCGGTAATCAAGCAGGTCTTACCCTTGATACCATTACCCGAAACATTCTTCAGAGCGGTAAGAACGTATTCTATTGCCCCAAGGCAGACGGTACCGCAGTTACCTCCCGAAACAATCTTGACAACACCTGCAAACTTACTGCAAAGCAAGTTAAAAAGGTTGCTGCTTTCCTCAAGAAGGTTAATGCTCCCAAGATTGATGGCTCTTACGTTGCTATCATCCATCCCTTTGTGGCATATGACTTGCAGAATGACCCCGAATGGATCGAGGCACACAAGTACACCACTCCCGACAACATCTACGAAGGTGAACTCGGTAAAATCGGTGGTGTAAGATTCGTTGAATCTTCCGAAGCCAAGGTCTATGAAGGCGGTGTATTCGGCTGTCTCTTCATGGGTGCTAACGCCTATGGTGTTACCGAAATCGAAGGCGGTGGCTTGAGAACCATCATCAAGCAGCTTGGTTCTTCGGGTGTAGCCGATGCACTCGACCAGAGAGCTTCTATCGGTTGGAAGGCTATTAAAACTGCGGAGATTCTTCTCGATGCATACCTCATTCGTGTTGAGTGTAAGTCCGAACTCAGCGGAGATGTTGAAGCCAACTAATTGACCTATAGGGAGGGAGGCAACCCCTTCCTCCCTCAATATTAAGGAGGCTATTATGGCAGAAAAAACCACAAAAACTAAAAAGAACACTCTCTTTCCCGATGAGCCGTTGGTAACCATCAAAATTCCCATTACGCGCACCGAAAAGGACGATGTATGGGTTGCGGTCAACGGCAAGTCTATACAGATTAAGAGAGGCGTAGAAGTAGAAGTTCCCAAATGTATTGCAGAGGTTCTTGAGCATTCGGAAAAGATGCTTATTGAGGCTATGGAATACGAAGCATCCATTCAGGGTAAGGCTTCTGCGGACGAACTAAACTAATAATAAAAAAAAGCGGACACGATGTTGTCCGCTTTTTGAAAAGGACGGTGAATAAGATGACCATTATTGAAGCAATCAATAAAATAGACAACTTAAAACCCAACAGTTACACCCAACAGGATAAGGTAAAATGGTTGTCTATCCTTGACGGAATAATAAAGACAGAAATCATCGACACTCACGAAGGCTCAGAGAAGGTAACCTTCAACGGATATGAGGCAGAAACCCCTGTCGATACCGTCTTGCTCGTTCCTGCACCCTATGATGATGTCTATGTTAAGTGGCTTGAGGCACAGATGGACTATGCCAACGGAGAGACCGCTAAATATAACAACAGTATGGTTATGTATAACACGGCTTATTCCACTTTTGAGAGGTATTATAACCGCACACATATGCCCAAGGGTAAATCCATTAAATTCTTCTGAGAGGAGGAGAGAGAATGAAACTTCCTACACTTAACGAGATAGCCACCTCAAGAGACTTTGTGGCTGCATTTAAAGGGTATAACCATAACCTACAGATAGGTGAAGGCGAGTTCTATGATATGAAGAATCTCACCTCCACATATTACCCTGTTCTCTCTCCTCGCCCCCAAAGGGGAACGTATGTAACTGCAGGCGATCCTCAAGGAATGATAGCAAAGGACTCCCTATGCTATGTGGATGGCACTAAGTTTGTTATAAACGAGCATCCTATCGAGATGGGACTTAATGATGAGCCGAAGCAACTCATATCTATGGGTGCATATGTCATCATAATGCCCGACAAGAAGTATATAAACACACTCGACCATACCGATAAGGGTGATATTGAGGCAGAGTTTGTTACTACTGATGATGTTACCTTCAGCATTTGTAAGATTGACGGTGCCGATTATGAAAACATCGCAGACACTAAACCCGAAGACCCTAAAAATATGGACTTGTGGATAGATACATCTTCCACACCTCACAGTTTAAAGCAATATTCCGAGACAAGCGAGACATGGGTAACTGTACCCACCACCTATATTAAGATATCTTCTCCCGGTATAGGCACAGCGTTTAAGCAATATGATGGTGTAACTATTTCGGGCATTAAAGCGGAAGAACTCCAAAGCCTTAATGCAACTATGGTGATTTGGAAGTGTAATGCAGAAGAGGACTATATTGTGGTTGTCGGTATGCTTGATGCTGTTAAAACTCAAACAGTAGCCGAGGGCGCGGTTACAGTATCAAGAAAGATGCCGAATATGGACTTCATCATAGAGTCTGAAAACCGCTTGTGGGGATGCAGATACGGTGTAGCTGTCACTGGCGAGGTAGTGAACGAAATATACTCCTCAAAGCTCGGTGATTTCAAGAACTGGAATTGCTTTATGGGTTTATCTACGGATAGTTATACAGCTTCTTGCGGTACTGACGGACAGTTCACAGGAGCGATTACCCACTTGGGATATCCGTTATTTTTCAAGGAAAACTGTGTTCACAAGGTATTTGGCAATTACCCTGCGAACTTTCAAATACAGACTACAGCTTGCCGAGGAGTGCAGAAGGGTTGCTCCAAGAGTCTTGCTATAGTCAATGAGATACTCTATTACAAGTCGAGAAATTCCGTTTGTGCTTACGATGGCTCTCTTCCTGTAGAGATGTCTTCTGTCCTTGGGGAAACAGCCTACAGTGATGCTGTGGCTTGCTCTCACGGCAACAAGTATTACATCTCTATGAAAGATACATTGGGTGAATATAGCCTCTTTGTATATGACACTTCTAAAGGCTTATGGCATAAAGAGGACAATCTTGCAGTTAATCACTTTTGTTCTTGCCGAAATGAACTGTACTACATTCCGCAAGATAGCACCGACATAAAGACGATGTTTGGAAGCGGAACTGTTGATGCCGATCCTATTAAATGGATGGCAGAGTCAGGTGTCTTGGGGTTATTTACTCCCGATAAGAAATACATCTCAAGGTTAAACATCAGAATGTCTTTGGAAGTCGGCGCAAAAGTCAACGTATATGTGCAGTATGACTCAAGCGGAGTGTGGGAGATTGAATCCCAAATGAAAGCCACAAGCATTCGCGCCTTTTCCATCTCTGTCCGTCCGAGACGATGTGACCATTTCCGTATCAAGATTGAAGGAGAAGGTAACGGAAAAATATATTCCATAAGCAAAACCCTTGAGCAAGGAAGTGATTTGCGATGAGCGTTAACATAAGAATACCCAATATAACCGCTTCAACCCCTTCGGAACAGATTCGGCAGGTGCATAGTTATCTGTATCAAGTGGTGGAGCAGCTTAACTGGGCATTAAACAATATCGACTCAACAAGCAATGCCGACACCAAGGTTGCTTCTAATGAAACAACCGCTCAAGAGGATACCCCTTTAAATACATTCAACGGCATCAAAGGACTCATAATTAAGTCTGCTGATATAGTTAACGCATATTATGAAGAAATTGACAACCTTTTGAAGTTGAGCGGTGAATATGTGGCAGAGGCATCATTCCCCGAAGGCTCTGCTACATTCGTGCAGAACACCAACAACACTTTGAGTGCTACCTCTGAGTCTATAAGTCAGTTCTATACGAATATGCAGGAGATTCTTTCTGATATAGAGGCTATCAATAAACAACTGATTGATGTTACCGCTTATATAAAGTCGGGTTTTCTGTATGAGGACGATGATGGTACTCCTATATACGGAGTTGAGGTAGGACAGACAACCGAAAAAAACGGAGAAAAAGTCTTCAATCAATATGCACGTTTTATTGCCAACAAACTGTCTTTCTATGACAGTAACGGCTATGAAGCCGCCTACATCAGTGATAAAAAGCTGTTTATCGACAATGTTGAAATCAATATTTCGTTTACGATGGGTGGCTTTGTGGACACTGTACAACCCGACCAAAGCATAGTCACAAAATGGGTAAGATAGGAGGTAGTTAATAATGGCAGTATCTCAAGCATTATCTGTTACCGAGGTTGCAGGTAGTCCGAGTGTGGAAAAGAACACTTCTCAAGTGAGGATTTTGTGGACATCAACACAATCGGGCGCATCTCTTAACTTAACCACAAGAACTGCATACTATTATGTTTCAATCAATGGTGGAGCAGAAACCGCATATTCCGTGAGTTATACTCTGCCCAAAGGCACTACAAAGACCATTGTAGACACTACCATAACTGTTCCCCATAGAGAAGATGGATCGGGAACTGTTGCGGTGAGAACTTGGATGAATACAAACATAAGTGCAGGTGTTGTAGAAAAATCTCAAACAGTTACACTTACCACCATCGCAAGAGCATCTCAAATTTCTTGTATCACTTCTCCCAATAACACAAGGGATGTAGGCTACTTCGGTGACACCATAAGAATCCATATGAACAGTAAGTCGAGTAAGTTCACACACAATGTGTATTACTCGTTCGGTACGAAAACAGCGCAAAAAATAGCCTTTGACGTTGTTAATAATGTGGATTGGAATATACCGCTTGACCTTATAAGAGAGTTGACCTCTGATGCAAAAGATGGATGGGGTCAAATCTATGCAGAGACATATACAGATGGTGGCACAAAATATGTTGGCTCAAAGTCTTGCGAGTTTTCCGCAAAAGTCCCCGATGTCAAAGAAACAAAACCAAAAGTATCCATGACTCTCTCCCCTGTCGGTGCATTACCAAGTGCATTCGCAGGACTCTACATACAAGGCTTGACGAAGGTAAAGGCTACCTTGTCCGCAAAGGGAGAGTATGGTGCAAGCATCCGTTCGTATCTTATGAAGGTAGATGGCGTGTATCACGATAGCGGTGATGAATACACATCGAGCTATTTTGCTAATCCCGGAAGCAAAACAGTATATGGTTATGCTACCGACTCAAGAGGGCATATGGGTGAAGCCTCGCAGACCATCAACGTGCTTCCCTATAGCAATCCCAAATTAGAGGGTGCATCTGCTGTTAGATGTGATAAGAACGGCACCGTCAGTGAAAGCGGTACATACCTAAAAATAAGCGGTAAGAGAAACTATAGTCCTTGCATTTCAAACGGAGTGCAAAAGAACTTCTGTAAGATTCAATATCGTTACTCGCATGATGGCGTTTCTTATACACCTTGGGACACCATCCTTGACTACAATGACCTCAGTAAAGACGAGGTGACTACAGGACCGTTGCTCGGTGGAGCAATATCCGCAGAAGCATCCTATATTGTGCATATGAGAGCCATTGACGATATCGGTAGATATGCAGAGTCATATATTACTATACCAACCGATAAGGTTTATATGCATAGGGACGGAGCAAGGAATGCAATCGGTCTCGGCAAGTACAACGAGCGAGATAATGCTGTTGACTCAGCGTGGGACTTATATATGAATGACCATAGAATCACAGGTCTCGCTGCTCCTCAAAATGACACCGATGCCGTGCCTAAATATTATGTTGCTCCCAAGGATATAGAGTTAGGCACAAGGCTTAATGCCGTTGGTTGGTACAAGATAGGTATCATAACGGCAAATATGTGTTCCGTCACAACGCTTACCATAGGTGGCATATTTGAAAACAATCAAGCCATTCCTTCTATGGTGGATATTGCTACACATTATAGTGCGGCAACAATACATCTACGATTGGCTTCTACTACGGAAAACCAAATATCGAGAATCGGCATCACATTGGAAAGTCCTTTGCAGTTTGGTGTGTATGCCTATTACAACAGCACAAAATCAAATCCTGTGGACATAAATGCACATTCTCATATGGGCAAGTTCCAAAAAGATAACTGGGTAGCATCAAGTTTAACTGATGCAGATTTTTTGACAATGACTTATCTAAAAGCATAATTAAGGAGGATAAAATGGCAACAACGCTTAAATATGGTTCTCAAGGAGACGAGGTCAAGAAACTTCAGCAGACTCTTGGCATCAAAGCAGACGGAATCTACGGCAAACAAACCGAGGCGGCGGTAAAAGCATACCAAAAAGCCAATGGCCTCGCAGAAGACGGTATCGTGGGCAAAAACACTTGGGGTGCGCTTAACAAAGCATCCACACCTTCCACAACTCCGTCCACAACTCCTTCTGCAACGCCTACCACACCCAAATTCGAGTATGCCGACTATGTCGAGAGTGACATTGTAAAGCAAGCAAACGATGTGCTTCAGCAACAGATCGCGAATAAACCGGGCGAATACCAATCCAATTGGCAGACCCAACTTAATGACACCCTCAATAAGATTCTTAACAGAGAGAAGTTCTCCTATGACCTTAACGGAGATGCTCTCTATCAGCAATACAAAGACCAATACACTACGCAAGGTCAAATGGCAATGATGGACACTATGGGACAAGCGCAGGCTATGACAGGGGGTTACGGCAACTCCTATGCTCAAAGTGTCGGTCAGCAAGCCTTCCAAGGCTACCTCCAACAGTTAAACGATAGAGTTCCCGAACTGTATCAGCTTGCACTTGACCAACACAATCAAGAGACCCAAAACCTCTACAACCAGTACGGACTTTATGCCGACAGAGAAAACCAAGAGTATGGCAGATACCAAGATGCCGTTAACAATTGGAATGCCGAGAGGGATTACCTCACTAACAGATACGATAGTGAACGGTCCTATGATTACGGCAAGTATTCCGATGAGGTCGCAAACCAATGGCAACAGAAACAGTTTGACGAGGCTTTGCGACAGTACAACGAGCAGATGGCTTATCAAAAGGAAAGAGATGCTGTTGCGGATAGCCAATGGCAGAAGCAGTATGACCTCTCCAAGAAGAGCGCGAAAAGTAGCGGAGGTGATAGCACTTCCCAATCTGAACTTACTAATATGGGTTACAGTGTAAGTGATGCCGAAAAGATTACAGACAGAATGGCAGACTATAAAGAGATGAATGACCCTGAAGGTGCTTGGAACTTCCTTTCTTCGCTTGATAGCAAATATGCAGGCACGAATGCATATTTATTCAAACGCTATTTTGGATACGATTATACTGATGGCATCCCAACCGATGTTCCTCTTATTCGTGAACCCCGTGACAAGCTGTCTTTGATGGAAAAACGAATGAATCGACTTAACCAACTTAAATAAGGAGGTTTTCTATGGGCGAGTACAAGAATCCCTTTGAAGAAGCGTTGAAAAAGAAGAACGAGTACACCAACGCTTTTGAAGAATATGTCAATTATAATAAAGCAAAAGAAGCGCAATCCCTTGTGCCGAAAATCGAAAACCGAGTCAACACATGGCTTCAAAACAACAAGAATTTCATCGCCAATGCTCAGTACAGAACGCAAAATCGTGGCGGTAGTAGTTATGTTGCGGACTCCTCCGAGTGGCTCTCTACCATTACTACTCAAAAGAACAACTTTGACAGAGAAGCGGAGCGCATCAAGGGTCTGCTTAACCAATACAAGGATGTTCTCGATCCCAAGTGGGTGGAAACTATAACCTCTGTATTCGACCAAAACGGCAAAACGCAGGCAGATATCGTCACAGGCTTTACCGAAGAAAACTCCTATTGGTCTCAGTGGGACAATGAGGAAGCATATAACGAGTGGTACGCTTGGAATGAGAACGAGAAAAGGTTGCTCAATCTCGATGTCGATGCCGAAACCAAAAAGGCAGATTCTCTGCAAGCGGTTATCGATACATATGATGACCTTAACAAGCAACTCAAGTCCTTAAATCGTTGGGGGAATGATGATGACTATGTTATGGGTGAATTGGAAGCCGAAAAGCATCAGCAGGCGGTTGCAATGCTTAACAATCGTATTGCCGAACTCGGCAAACAATTCGGCAAAGAAACGCTTGACGATGATTACATCGGTTTCCTCAAGAACGAGGTGGCTAAAATCCGTCAAGATACTACCAACGCTACATACAAGCAGAAGGGTGAGAGGCTCAAAAACGAGGCGTTATCTGCTCCCGACTTTGAGACCAAAAACCAGTATGGCACAACTACACCCGAAGGCGTAGAAAACGTAAAGGCATACATGTTCTTGCACCCGGAATTGACAATGAACAATGTCATCACCGATCCGAATCACGAATGGTATGGTGGCGGCACACTGTTTGAACCCGGTCACGATTTCTACGAAGCTATGACCGAAGAAGAGAAGAAGATACTGGGATACTACCTTGCACACGATGTTAAAAAAGCCGAAGAATACATAAAGGCACTTACAGATACCGCTTCCGTAGGCGGACGCGTGGGTGCAATGTATCAAGAAAAAGCCGATGATTGGTATGACAAGGTTCTGTTTTCTCTTGCGGCAGGCACAGACCAATTTTCATCGGGTTTAAAGGGTGTTGGCAATGCTATAAGCGGTGTTGAAGAATATATTCCCACCTCACCCATACAGGTAGGATCGAGTATGATAAGGCAAGACATCGAAGAAGGCGAAGGTTTTTGGAACGATGTGCTTGGTATCACTTATGACCTCGGCACTACCACGGCTAATATGCTTCCATCTATCCTTGTAGGTACATTTAATCCTACCGCAGGTGTAGCACTTATGGGCGCATCCGCAGGCGGTAACGCTTATAACGAGATGATTAACCTCGGTTACGATAAGAACCAAGCAAGAGCATATGGCGTAATGGTCGGTGCATCGGAAGCACTTTTGGAACGTGCGCTCGGTGGTTTCGGTGCATTCGGCGGTGGCGGAGGCATTGGCGGTGCAATTGCAAACAAGTTCCTCTCCAAGGTGGATAATGCTTTCGCTCGTGTAGCAATAAAGACCGGCGGTGGTATGATTTCGGAGTTTACCGAAGAATCGTTGCAGACTATCCTTGAACCTTGGTTTGAGTCTATAGTTACAGGCGCAGACTATGATGCTCCCGAAATAGACGAGGTTCTGTATTCAGGCTTACTTGGTGCGCTCTCTGCAGGTTTTCTTGAGGGCGGTAGCAATACGATTAACGCAGGGGTGACCACCTATAGGGGAAGCAAAGTAAAGAAGGCAGACGGTGCCATTGAAAAGCTCAAGAAGCTCGGCACATCCTTCTCGGCAGACTCTGTAGCAAGTCAACTCGCAGGTAGAGTGACCAACGAAAGTGGTGCATATACCATTGGCCGTCTTTTCCAAGAGGTAGGTGCTACTCTCTCTGCACAGAATAAGTCGGATATAATCATAGGACTTACCAAGCGAGGTGTGGACGAGTCTTCTGCAAAGAAGATAGCAAACACATACGAAGCATTCCTAAATGGGGAGATGCAACTTACCGATGAGCAAGTCAAAACTCTTGAAGGACTCGATCCTCTTAATGATGTTTTAAAGAAGAATATTATCGGTGTGAACACCGATGTCTACCAAAGAACGAGAGAATATAGTGATATTCTCAACCTTATCTCCAACAAGGAAACGAAGACCGATACTCCGTCTGCACCTGAGGTAGAGGCACCCAAAGCACCTCAAACATTTGCTCCGTACTCCAAAGAACACATCGATTCTATGGCTAAAGAATTTGAGGCTATGGGTCTTCCCATTGCAGAGGCACAGGCTTTGGCACAGAGCAATCTTTTTGCACCCGACCAAGGCAATCCCTCACCCAAAGAAGAAAATGCCGTACAGAGCCAATATGAGGTCTCTGCGGATGGCAAGACAATCAACACCAAGAATGGTGAGATTGCCAACATCAAGAATATTGAGAGCATCTCTGAAAATGGAGAAGCGAATCTTACCCTTGATGACGGTATGGTTGTCAAAGCATCCGACCTTTCATACGGCACTGAAGCCGAGGGAATCATCATAGGAAATATCGGTGCTATTAAGATAGGCAAGAACCCCATCAGCACCACCTCCGCAAATGCTCTGTATATGACCGCTATGAGTGCCTTGGAGAGCAACCCTAATATGACCGCAGATGAGGCTATGTCACTCATTAAAGGTCTTGAGGAGTCTTATATCTACGGCACATATAATTTCGGTGAGTCGAAACTGACCGCAACGGACGAGTACGGATCGGCAAGATTGTATGCAGGAGAACTATCTCAAGCACAAAGAAAATATGCTTACGAACTCGGCACAAAAGATGCCGTGAATAAAGTAGAGGCAGACCAAAAGGTTATTGATGACCTCAAGGCTAAAGCCGAAGGCAAAACTCCCAAGAAGACCCTCGGCAAGGTTATCTTTGAAAAGGGTGCTAACATAGACGAGTCCGCACTCACCGATACTCAAAGGGCAAACCTTAACGGCATCAAGCTCTTGGCAGAGATATCCTCGGTTGAGTTCCACGTCTTCCGTTCTGATAAGAACAACAAATTCAAATACACTATGCCCGATGGGACCGTTACAACCGCAAACGGATGGTTTGTGGCAGGGACGAACCAAATTTGGATAGACCTTAACGCAGGTAATGCCGGGGAAGGCACGATGGTGCGTACCGCAGCTCACGAAATCTCCCACTATATCAAACAGTGGTCTCCGCAAAAATGGAGAGCCATGGCAGATATGCTTATGGAAGAGTTTGCGAAAAATGGTGTGGACACCGAGAGTATGCTTAATAAGCAGATTGCCAAAATCAAGAGAAGGTATAAAAAAAAGAATATGCCTTCTGAGTCCAAGCTCCTTGATATGGCTTATGAGGAACTCGTTTGTGATGCTCTTTCGGATATGCTCACGGATGGTAGCATCGTTAACTTCATTGCCGAGGTTAAGGCAAAAGATGCAAGTCTTGGTAAGAAGATTATCAATGCTATTAAGAACCTTCTTAAAAAGTGGGGACTCATCATTGATTCCTACAAAGGCAGAAGCCTCGACACAGCCGAAGCACAGGCTCTCTCTCAACTTGAAGACACCTTCAAGAAGCTCCAAGAGTTGTACCGAGATGCCTTTATGGATGCGAACGAGACAGTGGCACTTATTGCGGAGGGTGGAGATGTTACCGGGGATACCGACATAGACGGTGCCGAAGGTGACCATTTACTTTCGGATAGGTCTATGGTTGAAGGTGCAGGTCTTCGATTCATCCCTACAAAAAAGGACGGCAAAAGAGTCCTTGAGTATCGAGTAGAAGATGCCGATGGCAATGCCGTTACTGAAGTGGATAAGGAGATGATTAAGGACTCCCCTCTCGGCAACCTTGTTACCGCTGCGGTAGAAGGTGGTTACATAAGCAAAGCCGATGCCGAGGTGCAGTATGAGTTCCTTGCAGACTTGGTTAATATGTGCCTTCAGTATAAAGGCATTGCTCCTGTATGGGAGACCGCAGGAACACTTGTGTTCTCCGCTATAAAGAATAATGCTGATAAGCAATACGGCAAGACCATAGACTTCTCGACAGTATGTAAGAAAACACAGGCTATTGTAGATGCTATGAGTGAGGCTATGCTCCGCTTGGGCAGAGGTCTTACAAGAGCAGAGGTAGAAACCATTTACCTTGAGGTCGGCAAAGCAGGAGAAGAAACTCCTTGCCCTGTGTGCTATGTATTCTCAAGATGGATGGGCATCGGTGGTATTCTCGACCAAATGAGCCGATTCCAAAACAAATATGTTCCCATGAAAGATGCCGACATTCGTGCATTTATGGAGGACATTGAGGATCGCATCGATAAGAGAGCCAATACACCTAATAAGAAAGGTGAACTCAAGGCAGACTTCTTCGATAAGGATGGCAACATCAAGCAGGGTCAGGTTATTGCAGACCTTAAAAACAAGGCAGGTAGCAAAGCCGCTTCCGCTTTGAAGGCTCTTTCCAAGAATAGTGACATCAAGTTACAGATACAAGAACTTGAGGCACTTGCGAAGACCCAAGATGCGAAGGGCAAAAAGGCAACCGAAAAGAAGATAACCTCCTTGAAGAAAAAGCTCGTTGATGTTTCCGAAACCGAGACCATTATGAAGAGTGCCAACGATGAGGTAGAACTGTATGAGGCTTACCAGTGGTTGACGAGAACCCTTATGGTTAAGGATGCCAACGATAACTGGGTAAGGAATAAAGACTTTAAGTCAGTTCCTATAGAAGTTCTCTTCGACCTTAACAAAGGTGATGAGTTTGCTTCAGGCTATCCTCTTTCGTGGGCATTCCGCACTGGCAAGGGTGCATCCGCAGGAAAGGCTATCTTGCCTTACGCTGATGCGAGAGTTGGCGAAACCATTCAAGGTATTGCTAAATCGGATATAAAAGACATTAAGGTAGGACTTGACCTTAATCCCTTCCTTAATGGTGATAAGCAAACTCAAAAGAAGTTGCTTGAAACGGCAAGAATAAAACAATTGAGGCAGAACCTTATTGGTGGTCAGAGATACCAAAGCACCTCCGACTTCCGTTATGAGTACGGCTCTGACTATCTCATCACATTCCTTGAGATGCAAGCCATCGGTGCAAAGGTGCAGTTATACACCAAGGTTATTGAGGCGGTAGACTTCCTTGCTACTGTGGGAGCAGAGTGCAACCTTTCCGTAATGCCCTTGAGTGATGGTTTCATCACACTTGAGGACGGAACGAAGAAACTTGTTTACTCCTCTGTAACTGGCATTAATGGCAAAGCTGCCATCGAAAAGACACACCAGTATGACAACGTACAGTTGATACTTGTTGGTATTAGTGATGAGCATATAAGACTTGCCCTTGAGGGAGATGAAGTTACCTTCGTTATTCCTTTCCACGGAAGCGGTAACTCGGTGCATCAAATCCAAGCCTTGATGAACCTCCTCGGTGAAAACCTTGATGTCACCACGGCACAAGATTACACCTCGGTTCAATCCGACCACCACCTCAAGGAGAAAACCCAAGCACAGAAGGATGCGTGGGAACTCCGTAAGAAGATTATTATGGGCAAGGCAGGAACTCTTACAGCAGCCGAGCATCGTATCCTTAAAGAGAATGCTTTCCTCGATGATATGTATCGCAGATTCTATGAGGATGAATCCGCAGAGGAATACGGAGTGGCTCTTACCGAAGACCAAGCAAACCAAATCTTCCCTTATGAGTATTGGGACAAGAGTCTTACATATGACCAAGCCGACCAAAACGGTGAGAGATTCAAACAGTATTGCGAGACATTAGGTATTGTTCCTCGCTTTAGCGGTGTTGATTCCGGTGGTAAGAATGTCGGTTTCGGTGATTTTACCAACGCCAAAGGCTATTGGAAACTCCTCATAGACCGCAGAATGTATGAGAATGTCTACGATGAGAACGGCAATTGGGTAGGATATGGTAAGTACCACCATCCCAAAACTATTGATGTCACTAACTTCAAAGCAGAGACCATAGACCCTGAATGGGGAACGGCTCACTATGGCGAGGTTATGGCAAAGAGCAACGATCCTAAAAAGACTAATAAGATTGTGGCTGCAGCCATTGCTCAGTTTGAGAATAAGGGCGAGATAAAGCCTTCCGAGAGAGACCTCGCACCCACCTTCTACTCACAGATGGGCAAGGTTGTTGAGGGAGTAAAGCAGGAAAAACTTGCCGCTAACTCCGTAGTCAATTTGCTCCGTGGCAAGGGTGTTAAGGCAGAGGAAATCCGTTGGTCGGGCATCGTACCCTTCCTTGAAGGTAAGAAGTCTGTAACCAAGCAGGAACTCCTCGACTTTATCAACAGATCGATGCTTCAAATCGGTGAGCAGATGTCCAACGAGGAAGGCGCTCGATGGAGTCAGTACAAACTCGATGGCGGCACAAACTATCGTGAGCTTGTCTTCACATTGCCGAACAACACTTACTCTAATCAAATGATGAGAACTCACTGGGGACAAGATGCAGAAGGTGTTCTCGTTCATGCACGAATCCAAGACTTTAATGTCAAAGGCAAGAAGATGCTCTTCATTGAGGAGCTTCAATCCGACTACCACAACGAAGGTCACCAAAGCGGTTACCAAACTGTCGAGACGGATGCGAAGATTGACGAACTGAAGACCATTGCAGAAGAGAAATACTTTGCATTAGAGGACTACTCAACAGAGCTTACAGGCTATGCAGGTGAGTGGGAAGCCGTGGAAAAGACCGATAAGGGTGCAAAACTCCTTCGTGCGTATCGTGAGGCGCAGGATGCTTACGATAATGCGATGAACGAGTATGTGAAGAAGATACCCGATGCTCCCTTCAAGGGCAACTACCACGAATTTGTCCTCAAGAGATTACTCCGTATGGCAGCCGAGCAAGGCTATGACTCTATTGGTTGGACTCCCTCTGAAATCCAAAGCGAGAGATGGTCGGATGAATTTGCTGAAGGTTACCGCATTGAGTATGACCAAGAGATGCCGAAATTCCTCAAGAAGTACGGCAGACAATGGGGTGCAAAGGTAGGCAAGACGGCTATTGCAAAAGAAACCGTGGAAGGAAGGGAACGGTTATTAAAAGAAACCGAACTTGCGAATGTAAAGCGAGACATCGAAAGCGCAAAGCGAGAACTTGCCCGACACTACGATAGTTATGAGAAAGCAGTTATTCAAAGGTCTATCGATAGTATGGAAAAAACTGTTGCTACCCTTGAAAAAGAACTGTCTGCATCATTGAGCGTTTGGTCTATGGACATCCCCGACTCGATGAAGGACTCCGTTCTCTATGAGGGTCAGGTTATGTACTCGGAAAGAGTAACTGACGAGAAGACTCTCGACTTCCTTAACGAGCAGATCGATAATGGTGAATACATTACTGTATATCGTTCTTTCCAAGTTATTGATGGTGGATTATATGCACCTATGAATGCTATGGACAGAGATGAAAACGGCAAGAACAAGAAACTTGGATACAGAAGCGAAATAGGTCAGTGGGAGAAGGCAACGGAAAGCCGTGCTATTGCCCAAAGGTATATGGACACCCATCCCGATGCACCATATGCAAAATTCGACCTTGATGGTGGTGACAACAAGACAGGTGGTGTAGCATATAACCCTTACCTCCATGCTTCAAACCTTGTTTTGAATGACCAGTTCGCAGCCGCATATAGAAGAAACCTTGTAACTGTCGAGTGTAGAGTCCCCTTGAGTGAAGCTGAAGGTGCTTACAAAGCAGATTATGCAAAGGATGGCACTGGATGGGCAAACTGGAAAGCAGGCGGTGTCGCAGGACAACTCAAGAAAATTAAACCCGAATTTGAACGTAGGTTGTTCTTATCTCGTTATATGCTTCCTGTGAAGATACTCTCGGATGCAGAAGTGGCACAGATGTACAAGGATTATCTTGACGGAACTGACATCTCTGTTCCTTGGAATGTGGTCACACCTTCCTTAAGAAAAGAACTTGAAAAGGTAGGGGTGAAGATATCTTACAAGGACGTAAAACGAAGCAACGGTCCCCTCAAGTTTGAAGAGCAATTCCCTGAAGAAGTGTCTAAAGTCCTTTACTCCGAACGAGACACCTCCTCGTCCAACCGAGCAATTCTTGCGAATGCTCTTGAGAGTGTGGCACAGAATGACATCGAGAGGAACAAGCTCGCACAGTACAAGGAAAAGATTTCTCTCATCGAGGCAGAGGAGCAGAGGCTTTCGGAAATCCAAAAGAAACTGTTCACCAAGGGTGCTGTAGAGCCGACAGAACGAAAAGACCTTCAGTTTGAGGCAAAGCAGATTTCCAACCGCATCAACACCTATGATCGCCAACTTCTTAACCTTGAGTCTACCACAGCCTTGAAGAATGTCCTCAATCGTGAGAAAGCACTCGCAATGAAGAGGCAGAAGCAGAAGGATAACGAGTATCTCAAGCAATACAAGGAAAAGGTAGCCAAGGATAAAAAGGTACTCCTTGAAAGGAATCAAGAGTCAAGGAAGAAAGCTATCGAGGGCAGAGAGAGAACTGCGATGAGGCATAAGATTAAAACAGTAGTCAATGACCTCAACAACCTTCTTCTCAAGCCTTCAAAGGAAAGACACGTTCCCGAAGAGATGAGAATAGCGGTAGCAGAGGCTCTCGCCATAGTCAATATGGATACTGTTGATGCTGATACAAGAGTGGCTCATTACAATGACCTTATCGCAAAGGCAACCGACCCTGATGTTATTGCTTCCCTCACCGAAACAAGGGACCGTATACTCAACCAAGGAAATAAACTTGCAGATAAACTCACCAAACTTAAAGATGCATATTCAATGGTAAGAGACTCTGCGGATGAATCCTTGAGGGGTATATATGACGATGTCATCTATAGCAGAATAGAATCCGTTCAAAAGGTTGTCGGCAAGACTCCTCTCCGTAATATGACTTTGGGACAGTTGGAAAGTGTATATGACTTATACAAGATGGTCTTAACAACGATCCGTGACTCCAACAAGGCATTTGCGGAAAACATTACAATGACTCGTCTTGCATTAGGCTCTAATACCTTTGCCGAAATCAAGAACGGCAATAAGGCAAGAGACACTATCAAGCATCAGCACCTTGAGAAATTCTTGTGGCAAAACCTCAAGCCTATGCAGGCAATGAAGACCATAGGATCGGGTACACTTCAAAAACTGTGGAACAATATCCTTTATGGCCAAGAAGTATTTGCCGTTGACTATGACGAGGCGGTCAAATTCGCAAAGGAAATGAAGGATAAACACGGCTACGAGAAATGGAACAAGGATAAACTGTATTCCTTTGATTCCAAGAGCGGAAAGACCATGAAACTTACCCTTGAGCAGATGATGTCCATCTATGCTTACTCCAAGAGAGCGCAAGCCGATGAGCATATCGAGTATGGCGGTATAGTTCTCAACGAGGGAGTTATAAAGGTTAAGAACAAGCTCGGCAAAACTGTAGAGGTTAAGGTCAACGATTCCACCGCATACCGACTTGATAAGATGCAGGTCGCAAGCATCGTGGCTACCCTTGAAAAGGTTGCTCCCGGAGCAAAAGCCTTTGTGGATGAGATGCAAAAATATCTCTCTGAAACAATGGGTGCAAAGGGTAACGAGGTATCAATGAAGATGTACGGCATCAAGTTGTTCAAGGAAGAGCATTACTTCCCTCTCAAATCCTCCAAGGACTTTATGGAAGCAGCCAATGCTAAACTCAAAGGTGATGTGAAAATCAAGAACAAGGGAATGACCAAGTCAACTGTGGAACACGCAAGGAATCCCATTGTGCTTGAGAACTTCCTCGATGTATGGGGAAATCACGTCAATGAGATGGCTATGTATCACGGACTTGTGCTTCCGTTAGAGGACTTCAGCAGAACCCTTAACTACAGTTTCAAGGCAGATGACCAACTGAACACCGATGCAGAGTCGGTAAGAACCGCACTGCACGATGCCTTCGGTGACAATGCCGACAATTACCTTAACGAATTGCTCAAGGCAATCAACGGTGGTGTGCTTCACGATTCCTCTGCACAATTTGCCGATAGGATGATAAGCAAATTCAAAAAGTCAAAGGTTATGGCTTCGTTGTCTGTTATTGTGCAACAGCCTACCGCAATCATCAGAGCAATGGGAATCATCGAACCCAAATACTTTGTGGCTCAAAACTTCAACCATAAAGCAACGTGGGAGGAACTTAAGAAGTATTGTCCTACCGCCATCATCAAGGAGACAGGCTCTTTCGATACCAATATGGGAAGAACCATTGTCGATATGATTAAGGATGAGCGAGGCTTTACCGATAAGGTCGGAGATGTCCTTGGCAAAGCTCCTGCGTTTATGGATGAAATGGGTTGGAATATGATATGGAGAGCCTTGAAAAAGAAGGTTGCCACTGAGCAAAACCTTTCGGGCGAGGCACTCCTCCAAGAATGCGGAAAGCAGATGACCCTTATCATCAACGAGACCCAAGTATATGACTCGGTTATGTCTCGCAACGAACTGATGCGGTCAAAGAGTGCTTTTACCAAAATGGCTACGGCATTTATGGGAGAGCCTACTACTGTCGCAAACATGATATATGGTGCAGGTCTTGACTTTAAACGAGGAAAGAAAGGCGTGGCAGGTAAAACTGTAGCCGCAACCATCACCTCGGTGGTCATCAACGGACTTGTATCCGCAATAGTATATGCAATGCGAGATGATGACGAGGAAAAGACCTTCCTTGAAAAATATCTCTCGTCTGCGACAACAGAGGTAGTGGACGGACTTAACCCTCTTACCTACATTCCGTTTGTCAAGGATGCTTACTCATTGTTCCAAGGATACAAAGTCGAAAGAACCGATATGGCTTTAATCAAAGATGTAGTTGATGCAATCGATGATTTCTACAACGTACTCGATCCCGAAGAATATGAGGGAATGAGTGAGAAGGAAACCGCAAAACACATCTACGAAAACTCTGTTCCTTTGTTAACCGCAATTTGCGATATGTTCGGTTTGCCTGTGGGAAATGTATTGCGAGATGCAGAGGCGATTATCGTTCAGGATAACGCTCCTATGTCGCAGACATCCTCAATGGGAACTTGGGGTGCATTTAAGGAAGGCATATTGAGTTCGTTGCCTCAAATAGTGAGCAAGTTTATCGGCACAGAGTCGAAGCAAGACCAACTCTACGATGCTATCGTAAGTGGAGACACCGCTTATATCGAAAGATTGAAGAGCGGCTACAAGGACGAGGCATCTTATGAGACCGCAGTTCGCAAGGCTCTCCGTGAGAACGATGAGCGCATCAAGGAAGCTGCCGAAGCCTATAACGATGGTGACATCCGTGAGCGAGACAGAATTCTTGCCGAAATCGTTGCCGAAGGGTACTTCGATGAAGAACTCATTGCCGAGGCTATCGATGCAGAAACCAATTCCTTGGATACCGACTCCTCGGAAGAGACCGAAACGGAAGAAGAGGAAAAGGCAACTTCCATTTACAAGGCAGACGATGTCAATGTTGCACTTGAAAGTGGAGATAAAGAACTTGCCCTTGAAATCATCGATGACTTGGTTAAGACCAAAGTCGAAAACGGTATGGAAGAGGACAAGGCTCGTTCCTCTGTGAAATCCTCTGTTACATCCCATTGGAAACCGCTATACAAGGCCGCATACCAAAACAAGGACTCCGAGGAGATGAAGCGCATCCGCAAGCTCTTGCTCGATTCGGGTCTTTATGGAAGAGCGAGCCAAGTTTCAGAGGCTTGCCGTGATTGGATAAAGGAACTCGCAAAAGAGAAAAACAAATAGGTTTTTACATCGTGTAGGGGGGGTTACTATTAACTCCCCCTATATGCTACACTTAATGCGAAATAAAGACTTTAGAGAGGTGTAACTATGCAGACGGTGAAGATGATGGCAGGCGATGCTTTTAGCTTGCCTATAGAGATAGAGACCGAAAGCGGTAATGCAGGCGCGGATACGTTTGAATCGATAGAAGTCTGCATCGGCTGTTTGTGTAAGACAACAACGGACGGTGAAGTGACATTCGATGAAGAAAACGGAGTGTATAATGTTGCCTTATCCCAAGAGGAAACATTCCGTCTTCGTGGCGAGAACTTAGTACAAGTTCGTGTGAAGTTTGCGAATGAGGATGTTCTTGGCAAAGAGGTAGGATATCTCGTTATTGAGGGATCGCTTTCAAAGGCGGTGCTTTAATGAAGCTGAAAGTAAAGATAGGCAAACCTGCTACCATCAAGGCGAAGCTGAAAAAACCCATCAAATTGAAGGTGCGGTTTGGCAATGTTTCGATAACAACGCCCGGCTACACACCGCCTACCTATGAGGGCGAAACCGAGGTCACACCTGACAAAAGCACACAAACGCTTAATACTGACGGATACTTTGTCAAAGACAACATTACTGTCCATCCCATCCCCGATGAGTATATCGTTCCCGAAGGCACGAAGGAAATCGTTTCAAACGGAGAACACAATGTCAATTCCTTTGAAAAGGTCGATGTTAATGTGCCGATTCCCGATGGTTATATCAAGCCGCAGGGTGTAAAGGAAATCGTATCCAACGGCGCACACGATGTTAAGCAATACGAATCTGCCGAGGTTAACGTACCCATTCCCGATGGTTACATAGTTCCAAGCGGCACGAAGCAAATTTCTTCAAACGGTTCGCACGATGTAGGTGCGTATAAGACCGCAAGTGTCAACGTACCCATTCCCGATGGCTACATTAAGCCTTCGGGAACTAAATCGATAACCTCAAATGGCGAACACGATGTTAATGCTTATCAAAAGGTTAATGTCGACGTACCCAATAAAATCCCCGAAGGTTACTACAATGCATCGGGACTAAATGTCGATGAAAGCAAGGTTCTTGCAGGCGAGAATTACATCGATGAAGATGGGTATAAAATCGGTGAAATGCCAGACAACGGCGCGGTAAATGCCACCATACAAGGTCTTGTAAGCGGTATCTCCACACCGCAACCCGTCACCATTCCCGAAGGTTATCATAACGGACAAGGTAAAGTGTCGATAAGCTCGGATGTAAAAACCTTGCACGATAACATTGCTCAAGCACTACGGCAAAAAGGTCAAGTTGTTTCGTTGAACTACGATCCGAAGGCATTCCCTACCCTTATCGGTAATATCCAAACTTCCGAAGACCTTGACTCCGTACTAACCGAGCAAGAGGAACTGATTGCCGAACTGCAAGAGACATTAATGGGCAAAGCGGCAGGCGGCGGTGGAACACCAACACCTACCCAAGAAAAGACCGTTAACATCACAACAAACGGCACACATACAGTAACTCCCGATGCAGGCTATGCGCTGTCGAAGGTGACAGCAAATGTAAGTGTTCCGTTACCCGAAGCGGAATACATAGAAGTAACACCGACCAAAGATTTTCAGCACATTACCCCTTCCAATGGCAAGATAATCGGTGCGGTTGGCGTTAATCCCATCCCCGATGTATACATCATTCCTCAAGGGGAGAAAGAGATAACCGAGAACGGTCAGTACGATGTGTCGAGCTTCGCTTCCGTCAATGTCAATGTCGCAGGCGGTGGTGGTGGCGAACCCGATCCAAGCGCGTTATATCAGCGCATTAGTTTCATCGAATCAACAACGGGTTGTAAAATCGTTACCGATATTTTTGCCGACAACACAACAGGCATCGAGCTTCTTGCGGAATATCCCACCCTTGCCGACAAAGTTGCTATGGGTTCAAGATTGGACAGTAACGCAACGAGATTTTACGCGCCGTATCCCCTTTCTGCCAATTCATTTTATTACGGCTTCAATTCGGGCGTTACAAAGACAACAGGTGCGGTAGCAAATAGGCTCTATCGTTCATCGCTAAACTTTTTAAATAACAGAGTGGCAACGGTTAAGGAAGAGGACACAAATGCGGTTGAATTTGCGGATATGTTAACTTCGACCTTGTCACAGCATACTGCACCGATAGGCATCTTCGGTTACTTGCGAAATATCGATGGGGACTACGCCTTATATTCGTCAAGGGATATGATTTTCTATGGAGCGCGAATCTCGCAAGGTAGAGAAATTGTGCGCGAGTATATCCCTTGTTATCGCAAGAGTGACGGAGAAATCGGTTTATATGAAAAATATACTCACACGTTTTTGACCAACGAAGGTAGCGGTACATTTACAGCAGGCGCAGATATCGAATGGTGAGGAGGTTGATTATGATAATCAAAGAATTCTATAAAACAAGGCAAGACGGTGTTAACCTATTTCGCACCTATTCCGATGAGGGTAAGCAGATTCGCAAGGTCGGCACGGACGAGGTGTATGACGAGGCAATAGATGTGGAAAATGTTCCCTACATTTACGAAGAAACTGATATGCCGATTGAACCCTATGCTGATGTTGCAGAAGAAGACTACCAAGCGGCTTTGCGTGAAATGGGGGTTAATGTATGACGAAGTACGAACTTAATTCTGCCGTAGAAAAGGCAAAGGCAGATACAAAAGAAGCGTTGCAGACCGTCTATGACTCTCTCAATCAAGGTCAGCAGAAGAAGATCGTAAAGGACGAGAAAGTTAAAGCCTTGTTTGACATTTACGGCGTTGAATATGAGGTGAGCGAATGACGAACACCGAACGCATACAAGCAAACAATGCCGAATTGCGCGAAGCTATTTCAATGGCTGAAAACCTTCCCGATGCAGGCGGCGGTGAAGACCATCTTGATGACTTTCTCTCTAACACATTGACCGCCATTGATAGCGATGTGACAAGCATACTTGGTCACGCTTGCCGTGGCTTGACAAAGTTGAAAACGGTGAACCTACCCAATGCAACGAGCATCGGCACATATGGATTCTACGGCTGCACAGAGTTGACAAGTTTCAATGCACCGAAGGTTAAAAGTCTTGGCACATATGCGTTGTACAATTGTAGGATGGAGAGCGTTAATTTTCCGTTAGCAACCAGTGTTCCTCAAAATGGTCTGTATAACTGTCTTAATCTCAAAAAAGCAGATTTTGGCGTGGCAAGTAAAATCAACCAATCTGCCTTTGCTTATTGCGAATCATTGGAAGCGTTGATATTGCGAAAAAACGATGGTATTTGTGCGCTCGGCACAGCGACCAATGCCTTGCAAGGCACACCGATAGCAGAAGGTAAGGGATATGTGTATGTTTACAGACAATGGCTATCTGACGATGATGCAACAAAGGATTACCGCAAGGCAACGAATTGGGTAAATTACGCAAGTCAATTACGCCCGTTGGTAGCAACGTTTGCTGATTTGGCAAGCATTGATGGTTCTGTTTACGATAGGGCGTGGGTTGACGATGAGTACTGCGTTTATATCTATGACGGTTCTGCGTGGACAAAGTAATTCCGCGCGATAGAAGACTATCCCAAAATATGCCGATACAGGCGCATTCACAAAAGGCGCAGATGTTGAATGGTAAAACATCGATTCGATAAGATTTAAGAAAGGAGAAAAGCTATGGATACAATTGATATAATTCTTGCCATTGGCTCGTTCTTTACGGCAATTGTCAGCGTGACCATTGCGCTCTTGAGCTTATCGAGATCGAAGAAAAAAGACACCGAGCAAGGAAGCCATGACAAGGGTGCAATGGCATCCGATATCGGCTATATCAAAGCTGGTGTTGATGACCTTAAAAACGAAAACCGAGAAACGCGCAAAGAACTCCAAGGTATGACAGAGCGCATTACTCGGTGCGAAGAATCCGCAAAGCAGGCTCATCGTAGAATCGATAGCCTTGCAAAATATCACGAACCACACGAATAGGAGGTAGCATTAATGAAAAACAAAGAATATTGGCTTGAATGGCTTAAAAAGGCAGGCATTAGAGCAATCAAGACCGTTGCACAGACCGCCATAGCAACAATCGGTACGGCTGCCGCAATCGGCTCTGTTGATTGGGTGATGGTGGCATCTGCCTCTGCGCTTGCAGGCGTACTATCGTTGCTGACAAGCGTTGCAGGACTTCCCGAAGTTACCGAAACCAAGGGCGGTGGTAAAGATGCCTAAAGTATTGCTTGATGCAGGTCATTACGGCAGTAAGTATAATCAAGGTGTTATCAAAGACTATTACGAAAGTAATATGACTTGGGAACTCCAAGGCTATCTCAAGAAAGAACTTCTTGCTTACGGCATTACCGTAGGCGTAACGAGAACCAACAAGGACACCGATGTTGAACCCTACAACAGAGGTCTTATGGCGAGAGGATATGATTTGTTTTTATCCCTCCATTCAAATGCGGCAAGCGGTGAGTCCGCAAAGAGGGTGAGCATATACAAACCCCTTTCGGGCATTGGCGATAAGATTGCCGAGGTTATAGGCAAGGCTGTATTTGATTGTATGAACCTCAAAGCGGACAAGTATTGGTACTACGAAACCAAGACGAGAAAAAGCACACTTGCCAACCGAGAATATTATGGTGTGTTGAGAGGTGCTGCCGATGTGGGTGTACCCGGTCTTATCGTAGAGCATTCGTTCCATACAAACAACGAGGCTTGTTCTTGGCTTCTCAAATCGGCTAATTTGAAGAAGTTAGCCAAGGCAGAGGCAAAGGCTATCGCAGAGTATTTCGGTATCACACAGAAGCCTACAGAGGCTGTAGAGGAGGCGAAGACCGTGACGGTTACTCTTAATCAACTTTCCAAAGGCGCGAAGGGTGAGCAGGTGAAGAATTTGCAGATACTTCTTATCGGCAAAGGATACTCTTGTGGCTCTTCGGGAGCAGACGGAGATTTCGGTACGAACACCGAAAAAGCGGTGAAGAAGTTCCAAAAGGATAACGGACTCGATGCAGACGGCATCTGCGGAAAGAACACTTGGACTAAATTGCTTACATAAAAAAGAGGGAGGCTCGATGCCTCCCTTGACTTTTTCCCTCCTGTGGATATAATAACTAACGAGGTAAATAGCCATTCTTTCGTTATCATCATAAAAAACAATTCGGTGGAGCGGAATGCTTCTTATGATGATTAAATATCGTGAAAATAAATAGCCAAATTACCTTCAGCCTTCTCATAAACAATCTTTTCTATTATGGTATGCAGAGCTTCGTTCTTGGCGGTATCCGTGACATCGGTTCTCTCGATGAACTCCACAACGCCTGCGACCTTCTTTGCAAAGGCATCCACGTCTATCTCTTGGAAGATTTCCTTGTTTTGCATTGTCTTCAGGTCTTCGATCCTCGCTGTAATTTCTTTTTTGTTTTGAGCATACTGTTCAATGGAGTCTATCTCTGCGAGATAGGCTTCTTTTGCTCTTGCGAGTCTTCTCTCTTCTACCGCTATGAGCTTGTCATAGTCCACCTGATTCGGTGCAGATTTCTTTGGTGTCTTTGGATTGATGGCGAATTGCTTCTCACCCAACGCCTTTTTAAGACCTTGCATAAAAGCCGTTTCTATTCTCGGCATAGTAATTGAGTGTGAAGTGTGGCATCGTCCTTTTGAGTAATGACAACATTGCATCGTGCGGACTTTAGATTTACCGCTTACCGCAGAGGCTAAAGCCATAGTTCCCTCGCAAGCACTACATCTCACAAGACCCTTAAGCATATAGTTAATGGGCTGTTCTCTCTTTGCATACTTGGGATATGCTTTCTTTTGGTCATCAAGCATCTTTTGTACCTTTTCCCACAGTTCCATAGATATAAGAGGCTCATGATGTCCTTCAACAACCATTATCTTATCATTGTCATAGTCTCTTCTGCTTACGGCTCTTATTCCATCAACTGTATAACGGAGTTTGCCGATATAACAAGGATTGCGAAGGATGTACTCTACCCATCTGTTTTCGGGCATATTCCCTTGCTTGGTACGGACTCCACGTTCCCCAAGGGATATGGCTATCTCTCTTTGCTTTTCTCCGTCAGCATACCTTTGGAATATCTCTCTTACGATATTGGCATTACCGCTTTCCTCATCGGGAATGTAGGTCTTCTCGCCCATCTTATATCCGATTGGCGGTGGAACAACAGCCTCGCCTCGGCTAAATTTTTCGGTCATACCTCTTGTTACTTCTACACCGAGGTTAACAAGATAGAACTCATCCATCCACTCTATGATTCTTTCGATAAGCGATCCGAAATGACCTTCGGGGATTGGCTCAGATACAGATTTAACTGTTACACCTTTCTTTTGGAGAAGGTTTTTATAAACCATACTCTCCTCTTGGTTTCTCGCAAATCTTGAAAACTTCCATACATATATAACTTCAAAGGGATGTGTCTTCTCCTTTGCGATGGCTATCATTCGGTTGAAGTCATCTCTTTTTCTTACACTTTTACCCGATATGCCATCGTCATAGAATACATATTCATCGGGAATGCAATAGCCATCTTTGGCGGCATATTCTCTTATCTTCTTTAACTGTGAATCGGGACTATATTCGTCCTGCCTCTCATCAGAGACACGAATATAAGCAGCTCCTATTTTTAATAATTTGTTTTCCAATTTACCTCCTCCTTTTATTATTCTTTTTTGTCCGTTTGAGATATAAACCATTGGAACTCAAAACAGACAATCAAAATACTTATAACCACTTTGAAAATGATGCCTCTGTTGGAGGATTCCACCAATTTTATTATTTCATATAAAACATAAAATCGTAGTGCATAATATAGAATTGGAAGAGCCTCTCTCCAATCGTTGCCCTTGAAAAACTTTTTCATTTGTAAAACCCTTTCAAAACAGAACAAATGTTCAGTTGAGTCCGTATTATTGGACAATGGTTGTGATACTATAAAAATGTCAAGCAGAGTTTTTTTAACTCAACAATAATCAATTACCCAACTTCAGCTTATTATAATAATTATGAAGAGAGATAATCTCTTCCTTATGCTCCAACTTCAAGCGAAGCAATTCGACCTCGGAGGAAAGCGCACAGTTTGTATTTTTAAGCGCACATATTTCGGCAGAGAGCATATTGTTTTCCTCGGTCAATAAGGATAACTGTTCGTTGAGCTTGTCATTTTGTTCTTGCAGGGTTTTAAGGTCAGTACCGCCTACTACAACTTTGGTGTCTGCAAGGATGCTATCGAGCGAACCGCCAAGTACGGTAACGATGCGGTGAAGTGTGTCCACATAGGGGTTATCCGTGTCACCTGAGAAGATACGGCTGACGGTCCTTTCGGGCAAGTTTGTCAGTTCCGCGATCTGTTTGACGGTCATTCCCGTCTCTTTTCTTAAATCTTTAAGGTTATCGAGCCACATATTTGTGTCCTTTCAATATGTTAATTTTGTCATTTGTTTGGATAAACTTGGGTGTTGCTTTTTAGTATTAAATCAGTTTATAATTTATTCATAAATAAAACATTTTTCGCAAATTTTTGTCGATATTCGGAACATCGTTAGTAACGAAAGGGGATTGTTAAATGTCAAATAATGAAAAAGAGTTAATTAATATTATTCGTGAAAACGATAACCCGACTCGCGCTTTGGTGACGGCTACTCTTGTTGTGCTTAGTTACCTAAAGCTGCGCGAATCATCTGAAGTACCATCTGTTGTTGGTCTTCAGGAATTCTCTTAAATAAGTCAAGTAACATTCTCTCTCCCTCGGTGAGCTTCGGCTCTTCGGGGGATGTTTTTTTAACATTTTCGTCCCATCCCATAAGATATTCTTGCGATACACCAAAAGCAAGAGACAACTTCTCAATAACATCTAAAGGTATTTTAGTTGTTACGCCCGAAGCATATCTTTGAAGAGATGATTTTTTAATTCCTGTGACTTTCTCCAACTCTTGATAAGATAGTTTAGATTGCTCGATTAGTGCTTTTATGCGCTCGGAACGAATGGACATTTGTTTCACCTCCTTTACCTATATTTTACACGATTATCCCAAAATTGCAATAGGAAATGAAAAAAAATTTCGATTTCATCCCAAAAAAGGGTTGACAAGTTTCGACAATCGTGCTATTATATGCTCAGCATCCCACTTATGGGATGAAATTTAAAAGGAGGGCATTATATGGTAGACGTGAACAAACTCAGGGCGCGAATGGTTTTGATGGGATATACCCAAAAGTCACTTGTGGCTGAAATGAATGAGCGCGGTGTAAAAACCACCGAGAACACATTCAGTTCTAAAATGAACGGCAGGTCGCAATTCGATTGCGATGATGCTGATGTGATTTGCGACATTTTGGAAGTGAATGATTTGGCAGAAAAAGCCGATATTTTTTTGGCTTAATCATCCCAAAAATGGGATAGAAAAACCGTAACCGATCCCACGGCATCTGCATACCTTAAAGGGTAACAATTTATCGGAGGTCTGTATGAACAACAAACCACTGACAGTAACGCTTCACATTGGTGGAAAGCAGATAGAGAAATTAACCACCGAACAATGTGAGCAAATGGCACAGAGGCTATCGGAAACGATGAGCCGTTATTACACATCACATAGTGATGAATATCAAAAGATTAAAAAATAAAAGGGGCAATTAAAAATGAAGACATTCTTTAATGTTTTAGCTGCAATAGGAATTGCGATAGTTATTTGGTCTGTAGGCGAAAATGACCACTCGGTGTTCACCGACACACAGACCTTTTTAATAGGAATAGCAGGACTTGCTATGTTCGGCATCGGCTTATTCCTTGCAAGAGCGTGTGAAGAATCGAGGAACAAGAGATGAACAAAAACCTTATCAAAATCTCAACTGTAGGTATGAGCCACGAAGAATGGCTTGAGCATCGTAATAAGACCATAGGGGGATCGGATGCCTCCACAATACTTGGAATGAACAATTATTCCTCGCCCTACACAGTGTGGGCAGAGAAGCTCGGCAAGTTGCCTCCCAAGGAAGATAACGAGGCTATGAGACTCGGTAGAGACCTTGAGTCTTATGTAGCACAGAGGTTTACCGAACAGACAGGCAAGAAAGTTCGTAGGGAGAACAACATACTGTACAATCCCGAATATCCCTTTGCCCATGCAAATGTAGACCGAATGATAGTCGGTGAGGATGCAGGTCTTGAATGTAAGACAACCTCATCCCTTAACATTACAAAATTCAAAAACGGAGAGTTCCCCGACAACTACTATGCACAAGTTGTCCACTACATGATGGTTACCGGGTGCAAGAAATGGTATCTCGCTGTCCTTGTTCTCGGCAAAGGCTTCTATGTCTTTGAGATTGAGAGAGACGAGGAAGAGATTAAGGCTCTCGCTAAATCCGAAGCAGACTTTTGGAAGTATGTTGAGTCAAAGACTCCTCCTGCGGCAGACGGTACCGACTCCACCACCAAAACCATCACCACAATCTTCCCGAACTCCAATACAGAAACTGTAAACCTTTTCGCATATGAGGACAGCCTTCGCCAGTACGTTGCTATCGGCAAGCAGATTAAGGAGCTGGAGAAACTTCAAGCGGAGATGGCTAACAAGGTTAAGTCCTTTATGAGTGAGGCAGGCAATGGCGAGTCGGATAACTTTAAGGTATCGTGGTCTGCCGCCTCCAAAACCACATTCGACCACAAGAGGTTTGCAGAGGAGCATCCCGATGTTGACCTCACCAATTACTATAAAACTTCATCTTATCGTTCATTCAAAGTAACCGAAAGAAAATAAAAGGAGAATTATCATGGCAAATAAAATTCAGAATCAAGTAGCAACCACCAAAGACGGTGAAAAGAAGACAATGCAATCCTACATAAAAGCGATGGAAGGCGAAATCAAAAAGGCTCTCCCCTCCGTAATCACTCCCGAAAGATTCACACGAATGGTGCTTTCGGCAATATCCGTTAATCAACAGTTGGCATCTTGCACACCTGCTTCCTTCCTTGGAGCAATGATGTCGGCGGCACAGTTAGGTCTTGAGCCTAATACCGCACTTGGACAAGCATACATCCTTCCTTACAGTAACCACGGAAAACTTGAGGCTCAGTTCCAACTCGGCTACAAGGGACTCATAGACCTCGCATACAGAAGCGGTGAGGTTGAAGTGGTACAAGCTCACATCGTTTATGAGAACGATAAGTTTGAGTGCGAGTACGGACTTGAGCCAAAACTCACCCACACCCCTGCCGATAAGGACCGTGGTGAACCTATCAAGGTATATGCCGTGTTCAAGACCAAGAGTGGCGGCTACGGCTTTGAGGTTATGAGTATGGACGATGTCCGTAACCACGCATCCAAGTACAGTAAGTCTTATAACTCAAACTACTCTCCTTGGAAAACCAATTTTGAGGAAATGGCAAAGAAGACGGTCCTTAAAAAAGTCCTCAAGTATGCTCCTCTGAAGAGTGACTTCGTAAGAGGTATCACACAGGACGAGACCATCAAGACCGAAATCACCGAGGATATGTACTCCGTTCCCAACGAGGTTGTCTACGAAGCCGACTACATCGATGTTAATACCGAAACAGGAGAGGTGATTGAGGATGGAAATTAAAACCAAGATGACCCAGTGTGACATCGTTCTGTGGCACTTGCAGAATGTCGGTACACTCACAAGGGCGCAGGCTATGTCCGAGTACGGCATCGTTGAATTACCTGCGAGAATCGTTGAGTTGAAGAGACGTGGACATAACATCACAAGCACAAAAGGAACGTCAAAGAACCGATTTGGCACAGTACACTTTAACATTTATAAATTGGAGGATTAACAATGGCATTTAATAGAGTAATACTTGTCGGCAACCTCGTTGCCGATCCCGAACTTAAAGCAACAAGCAACGGTGTGAACGTAACGAGATTCCGCATAGCGGTAAACAGACGATTCTCAAAGACAAACGAAGTTGACTATTTTGACATCGTAGCTTGGCGTAACACGGCTGAGTTCGTTTGTAAGCACTTCACAAAGGGCAACCCGATACTTGTATCGGGTACTCTCCAAAATCGTTCTTGGACGGACACAGAGGGCAACAAGCATTGGGCAACCGAGATTGTAGCCGATGAGGTAACCTTCGTTGAGAGAAAGAAAGACACCGCACAGCCTGCAGAGAACAATGCTCCTTCTTATGGCATATCCGAAGGCTTTGAAGAAATGAGCGCAGACGATGAGTTGCCGTTTTAAGGAGGGATACATATGGTCAAAGTTGGAGACACAATAAGAATCCTTGATATGGATGGAGAGCCTCACTACGCAGGCAGAGTAGGCACCGTCACACATATTGATAGTATGGGACAGATTCACGGAGATTGGGGTGGCTGTGCGGTTATCCCCGAAACTGATTCATATGAGATTGTAAACAAGGCGGTGACCTAATGTTACACCTCGGAGACATAACAAAAATAAGCGGATATACCGCCCCCATCGTTGATGTGGTGGTGGGCGGTAGTCCTTGCCAAGACCTTTCGGTCGCAGGCAAAAGAGCAGGTCTCGATGGAGAGAGATCGGGACTCTTCATGGAACAGTTAAGAATAATTAAGGAGATGAGAGAGCATGATAGAAGAATTGGAAGGTCAGGCGAGTCTGTTCGACCAAGATATATGGTGTGGGAAAACGTCCCCGGAGCATTCAGCTCCAACAAAGCAGAAGACTTCCGCATCGTCCTCGAAGAAACAGCCAAAGTCAAAGACCCCAATGCCGTTATTCCTATGCCTGACAACGGAAAGTGGACAACCTCGGGATGCATCTTGGGAGCAGGGTGGTCAATTGCTTGGCGAGTATGCGATGCACAGTTTTACGGAGTCCCCCAAAGAAGGCGTAGAATCGCACTTATCGCAGATTTTGGAGGCCACTCCGCACCCGAAATACTCTTTGTCCGCAAAGGCGTGTCAAGGGATACTGAACCGAGCCAACCGCAGAGGAAAGAAACTCCCACCGATGCTTCAAGAAGCCTTGGAGCAGATGATCGCCTTGGAGCAGACCAATACAATGCAGTAATTCTTGGGGACACCGTAAGCACTCTTGGGGTTAACTGCGGTATGTCCCACGGCAGACAATGTGTTCTTGAACCTCAAGATGTCCACGGAGTTGCCTACACTATGCAGGATCGAGAAGGTAAGGCAGGCGGTGGCAAGGGTGCTTTGATTGCCGAAGAACTCTCCGCTACACTCCGGGCAGGCTTTGCACAGACTCTGTTTCAGCCAGTGTACTCCGTTGAGAATCACCCTGCGGACAGCAGGGTGGACATAGACGAAAGCGGTAAGGTGCAAACCCTCACAAGCCGTATGGGTACTGGTGGAGGCAACGTGCCGATGGTGATGGCTCTTGACCGAGCATCGTTTAACCAAGGCAAAAATGCACAGTATGACTTTGAGATATCAGACAAGGGCATCAACTCTCCTCTTGTAGCGAAGGGACCGTCTGCTGTGTGTTATTGGGATGGTGGACAGACCGCAGGAACTTTAACCGCAAATAATGCAAGCGGTTGCCAAAGAATGCCCGATAAAGAGAACTTCAACTGTGTTATTCAAGGCGTAAATGAAAACACAGTGGCTTATTGTATTGGTAACGGACAAGCACACGATGCTCAAAAACCCGACAAAGAACTCTGCACGACCCTTAATTGTATGGATGACCCTATGAAGATTTGCGTAGCCGTAGATTGCCGTAATGCATTGGAGAACGAAATCAACGGTGCCTTGCAGAGCAATATGGCACATAGCCTTAATGGCAACAACGTAGTCCGCACCAAGTACATAGTCCGCAGGCTGACTCCGTTGGAGTGCGAAAGACTTCAAGGATACCCTGACGGATGGACAGACATCGGTGATTGGACAGACTCCAAAGGTAAAGTACATAAAACATCCGATGCAGCTCGATACAAGGCTCTCGGTAACTCTATTGCCCTTCCACCTTGGAAGTGGGTTCTCAAGAGGCTCTGTGCTTGTTATGAGAGGGATGCTACACTTGGTAGTTTGTTTGATGGTATATCGGGATTTTGCTTGATTTGGACACAGTTAAACGGTCCCGATAGTGTTAAGTGGACATCCGAAATTGAAGACTTTCCTATAGCCGTTTGCAAGAAGCATTTCGGTGATGAGGCAACTGGCGAGAAAGGAGATTTTTATGAAGCAATTCTCGGAAGAAACAAGACGGAAGATGTCTAAAAGTGCAAAGAGAAGATGCTCCGATCCTAAATGGTTGGAGCATCAGCACAACCGAGGCACAAAACTTCCTTTTGATACTGTTAAGTCGATGTATGAAAGCGGAAGCACCCAAACGGAGATTGCCGAGTTTCTCGGTGTCTCCCAAAAGGTTGTGTGGAGGTTCATGAAAAACCACGGCATCAAAGCAAGGGTGGCTGCTAAAAGAAACCAACGAGGTGAAAACAATTCCTCTTGGAAGGGTGGCATCGTTAAAGATACCGCAGGATATGTCCTTGTAAAAACTGATGGTCACCCAAGGGCGAAGAAACACGGAGGATATGTGAGAGAGCATATTCTCACAATGGAAATCCTCATTGGAAGACACCTGACTCCAAATGAGGTTGTCCACCACATAAACGGAATCAAGGACGATAACAGACCTGAAAATTTGATGCTCATGACCAAAGCGGAGCATACTTCATACCACGCTAAAAACAGAAAAAAGAAAGGAAGATAATATTGGCTGAAAGGCGCATGTTCGCAAAAACAATAGTAACCTCTGATGCTTTCCTTGATATGCCCTTGAGTGCAAGATGCTTATACTTCTCTCTCGGTATGTTTGCCGATGATGATGGTTTCGTAAACAACCCCAAGAGCATTATGAGGCAGGTCGGAGCTTGTACGGATGACTTAAATATTCTCCTTGCCAAGAGGTTTATCCTTACATTTGAGAGTGGAGTCATCGTTATAAAGCATTGGAAGATACACAATTATATAGCGAAGGATCGCTACAAGGAGACCAAGTACATAGAGGAAAAATCGACACTTTCGATTGATGAAAAAGGTGCGTACACAGAATGTATACAAGATGTATACAAAGTGGATACCCAGTATAGGTTAGGTAAGGATAGTATAGGTGAGTTTAGGGTAGTTGAGGGTAGTGCGAATGGATACCACAGCGACACCGACCAAAACACCGAAGAAGATGATTTTTCCACAAAGTTGTCCACAGATTCTCAATTTGAAACTTTAGGAGGAACTCTTGGTAGAGGTGTGGTAATGCTCACCCCGGAGCAGGACGAGGCTTTACTCGATAAGTTAGGGTTCGATGGGTACAACCACTATATCTCTAAACTTGCCGACTTCATAATCCAAAAAGATGCCAAGGTCGGTAACCACTATGCCACGATCCTTAAATGGGCAAAGGAGGATGCAAGGGTATGAATACGGCAAAATCTTGCAAAGGATGCGAAGAAAGACACGTTGGCTGTCACATAGATTGCGAGGTGTATAAGGCATACCGAGAGGAACTTGACAAGGAAAAGGAGTCAAGGATTCAAGCTCAAAAGGCAAACGATGTTTTGGACGATTACACCATAAGGCGTATCGAGAAGACACGAAAAGCGTTAAGACGAATGAAGACACGGAAAAGGAAGGGTAAAAAGTAATATGGCTCGATACATAGATGCGGATGCAGAAATAGCATACATAAAAAGGGTATATTGTGCCGATTGCAACAATCACGATGGGATAAGGTGTATGAACTGCGGTTACGATGATGCTCTGCTGATGTTGGAAGAAGCAGACGATGCCGATGTTGAGGAAGTGGTGCGGTGTAAGGATTGTCGCAGTTGGGAAGAAGTCGGAATTGTCCCTGTTACAAACAATCGTTTCGGTTTTTGCCGTCACTATCAATGGCAAGGCGTGGAAGGTTTGGAACGAGAAACAAAAGAAAACGATTTTTGCAGTTACGGAGAAAGGAAAGAAAAATGACTTGTAAAGAATGTATTCACTATGGCGTTTGCGGTGGATTCATACCAACGGATTTAGACCAAGATGTGTTCGACTATTGCCGAGAAGGGAGAACTGACGAAATCCCCGATATAGAATGGCGGTGCAATGACTTCAAACCCAAATCCCGATACATAGAACTGCCTTGTGCGGTGGGTGATACGGTGTATTTTGCAGGAATTTTCACAGGACAAATAATCGAAAACACGATTGTAGGAATCACAGTGTGCGAGGATGACTTAATAATTCATTGTAGCGGCGAGGTTTGGGTGTCTGCTTCTCAACAACTTGGCAAACACGCATTCCTCACCAAAGAAGAAGCAGAAAAAGCACTTGAAGAAAAACAACAATAAAGAAAGGTTTTAATTATGAAAAAAATTATTTGTATTTTACTTATCGCGACCACCCTCTTATCCTTCGCATCTTGCACAGCGGCAGAAACCGTAAATAACAATTTAAATGAAGCGGCAGACAATTTTGAGGTTGTTCGCAAAATTACAGTATACAACGCCCGAACCGACCTTATCGTTATGGAAATGGAAGGATTGATGAGCCTTTCAAACAATACTTCAAACGAGTTAGTAGTCACTTGTAAGACGGGTGCAAATGAATACAAAAAGAACTATGTGTATCTTAACGAATATGTAATCTATGTAGTCGAGGATATTACGAGTACAGTAACAGACCCTTATCACTACAAGATTAAATTCTACGTTCCGACACCCGATGTTGATGTAAACCATTAAAAGCACTTGAAAGGAGCGAGGGGAAATGATTTATAAGTGTGAGAATTGCAAGAACAGAAATAATTGTTGTGAAAACAAAGAACAATACGAAAGAACTTGTGAGTTTGTCGGAGATTTTGCGAGAACCCTTGATAAAATATCCGCTTATCATTGCTATTATAGTTTGACTATTAAGTGCGATTATTTTGTTGACGATAAAGAAACATACGCACAGACTTTCGCTCAACCAACCGAAAAATGCGGTGAAGCGGAATGACAGATAAAGAGATTATAAAGGGCGCGAACTATTGTGCAAGTATCGAACATATTGAACAGTGCGATGATTGCCCGATGAGAGCAGAGTGCGAGAGCGATGATGGTCGCGCTGTTAAATTAGTTGCCGACCTCCTCAACCGACAAAATGCAGAGATTGAAACTTTGCAGGAACAAGTCCGTGTTCTCAACGTTCCTGAAATGGCTCTCCCTTACGATGAAGACGAGTTCTTGCGAAAAGCCATATTGGAAGTAATCAAATGGATAGAAGAAATGCCTCACTATAAAATGTTCGGAACAATAGTGTTAACAAAGACAAGAGTGGACGAAATGAAAGACA
>JAEIGA010000958.1_pt1 | contig 43306 bp, 41 predicted proteins | sample 9270691 | NCBI WGS metagenome assembly JAEIGA01 (sample SAMN17057246, study PRJNA624740) | gut metagenome | biome: biome; isolation source: fecal sample | host: Bos grunniens | place: China: Xizang | collected 2019
GCAAATCACAAGTCATCTAAAAAGCGAATCCGTCAGACGGAAACTAAACGCTTGAGTAACAAATATTACCACAAGACTGCTCGTAATGTAATGAAAGCTTTGCGTAATACGACAGATAAGGACGCTGCTGCTAAGTTGCTTCCGAAGGTTGCTTCAATGCTTGATAAACTCGCTAAAAAGAATATCATTCACAAGAATAAAGCTGCTAACTTGAAGAGCGGTTTGCAAGTTCACGTGAACGCTTTGTAGTGATTGAACTCGATAGAGTGAAAGTTATGAGAGGAGAATCAAATCTGATTCTCCTCTTTTTTTGTACTTTACGGAAATATTATTAACATTTAATAATGTATATGAAAGAATCCGGTGTCCAACCACCAGAAAAAACATAAGATATTCTCAAATATCAAACTATGGCATTTGACGAATTGACTCTGAATCAAGTTGGTGAAAATCACCTTATTATAGTAAAATTTGAACGCCGCATTATTAAAAAGGGAAATTCAACTCGCGTGAAATTTCTATTTGACAATAGTCAAATAGAATGCATTGAAATTGAAAATGTTGGGAAAACAACACTGTATAAAGTGAATATTCACAAAAAAGAGCTGACGGTTCGGTGAAGATTTGGAGTGGAGTAAATAACTTCAGGGTAATCGTAATTGGACGTAATAAAAAATATGAAAATGCTCTGTATAAAGTTTATACATACGAACACACATGCGGTGCCAATGAAAAATTGACAAAATATCTAAACGAACTCGCCGACGGAGTTCCCTCGTTCTAATCTGCAATACAAAATAAAAAAAGATGCTTGACCACCCAATTTATCAAGCATCTTTTTTTTAGTTAATTACAATTGCAACTATTTGCGATAAATCTTTTGGTAACCGTAGATTGCTGTATCGCCGAGTTCTTCTTCGATTCTGAGCAATTGGTTGTACTTAGCCATACGGTCTGAACGGCTGAGTGAACCTGTTTTGATTTGACCAGAGTTTGTAGCAACTGCGATGTCAGCGATAGTTGAATCTTCAGTTTCGCCTGAACGGTGTGATGTAACTGAAGTGTAACCTGCACGGTGAGCCATTTCGATAGCATCGAGAGTTTCAGTCAAAGTACCGATTTGGTTAACTTTGATGAGGATCGAGTTACCACAACCCAATTCGATACCCTTCTTCAAGAACTCAACGTTAGTAACAAACAGGTCATCACCAACCAATTGGCAACGATCACCGATACGTTGAGTCAACATTTGCCAACCTTCCCAGTCGTTTTCGCACATACCATCTTCTATAGAGTCGATAGGGTATTTGTTTACGAGGTTTTCGAGGTAGTCAACTTGTTCAGCAGATGAGCGGATTGCTCCGTTTTCACCTTCGAATTTTTTGTAGTTGTATTTTCCGTCTTCGTAGAATTCGCTTGATGCACAGTCCAAACCAATTGCAACATCACCACCTTCACATTTACGACCTGGTTTGTAACCTGCTGCCTTGATTGCTTCGATAATAGATTCAAGAGCATCTTCTGTTCCGTTCAGTGCAGGAGCAAAACCACCTTCATCACCAACTGCAGTGCTGAGACCGCGGTTTTTCAGAACTTTTTTCAATGCGTGGAATACTTCAGCACCCATTCTCAAACCTTCACGGAATGATGGTGCACCTACGGGGCGAATCATAAATTCCTGGAATGCGATCGGAGCATCAGAGTGTGAACCGCCATTGATGATGTTCATCATCGGAACAGGCAATACTTTTGCGTTAGTGCCACCGATGTAGCGATACAAAGGCATACCCATAAAGTTTGCAGCAGCACGTGCAACTGCCAAAGAAACGCCTAAGATTGCATTAGCACCGAGGTTGCTTTTTGTTGCAGTTCCGTCGAGAGCTAACATTGCGTGGTCAATTGCAACTTGATCTGTAACATCCATACCAACGATTTCCGGAGCGATAGCTTCGTTTACGTTTTGCACTGCTTTCAGAACGCCTTTGCCGAGGTAACGACCTTTGTCACCATCACGTAATTCGAGAGCTTCGTTTTCGCCAGTTGATGCACCTGATGGTACAGCAGCGCGGCCGATTGCTCCGCTTGCAGTTGTTACTTCAACTTCGATCGTAGGGTTGCCTCTTGAGTCGAGGATTTCACGTGCGTGAATACCAATAATTTGTCCCATAATTTTTCGTTTTGCGAGATCTGCACAAAACAGATCATTTAAAAATTTTAAATTAAATTCTATTCAAAAACTCTGCAAATTTACATATTTGTTTGTAGATTAACAACAAAAAAAATCAATAAAAATGTCTAAATTCGGATATGCAATCACTCCTGTAGTGAAAAAGAATGTTTGCGGTGGTGATGTAATCTACAAAATATTGTTATCTTTGCAGAGTTATTACTGAGAATGTATTATGAAGAAAGTGGCATTAATTACGGGAATTACGGGTCAGGACGGGTCGTTTTTGGCTGAATTTCTGCTTGAAAAAGGATACGAAGTGCACGGTATTATGCGTCGCAGTTCATCATTCAATACAGGACGAATTGAACATCTGTACTTTGAAAAGTGGGTTCGTGATATGCGTAAAGAGCGTGTTATCGAGCTGCACTACGGCGATATGACCGATTCGAGTTCTTTGATTCGGATTATACAGCAGGTGCGTCCTGATGAGATATATAATCTGGCGGCACAGAGTCACGTGAAGGTTTCGTTTGATGTGCCTGAGTATACGGCTGAAACTGATGCTGTAGGTACGCTGCGTCTGCTTGAGGCTGTCAGAATATTGGGACTCGACCAGAAAACTAAAATCTATCAGGCTTCGACCTCTGAACTTTTTGGTCAAGTGCAAGAGGTGCCACAGAGTGAAACAACACCGTTTTATCCGCGTAGTCCGTATGGAGTTGCTAAACAATATGGTTTCTGGATTACGAAGAACTACCGTGAGGCTTACGGAATGTTTGCAGTCAACGGCATTTTGTTTAATCACGAGAGTGAACGTCGTGGCGAAACATTCGTGACAAGAAAGATCACGCTGGCGGTTGCACGTATTGTTAATGGATTGCAGGACAAGTTGTATCTCGGTAATATGAATGCATTGCGTGATTGGGGGTATGCTCGTGATTATGTTGAATGTATGTGGCTGATGTTGCAACACCCGACACCTGAGGATTTTGTCATTGCAACAGGACAATACCATTCGGTTCGAGAGTTCACCACATTGGCGTTTCGAAGAGCTGGTATCGAATTGGAATGGCAGGGTGAAGGTGTCGAAGAAAAAGGTATTGATAAGGCAACAGGACGGATACTCGTAGAGGTTGATCCTAGATATTTCCGCCCGACAGAGGTTGAACAGTTGCTTGGTAATCCGTCGAAGGCACAGCGATTACTGGGGTGGAATCCGAGTCGTACTCCATTCGAAAAACTTGTAGAGATAATGGTCGACCACGATTTGCAGATGGTCAAAGAGGGACGTGAATCGAAATTTTAATCTCTTCCTTTGTATACAATAACATATAAGGGTATTAGCAAATTTGTCTGATACCCTTTGTTATTGCAACCACTCGTTGAAATATACAAAGATGATTCCGTAGACGATAAACCTTAGTGTCTTTCCGATAAGCATCAGTAAGGCACTCATTCCGAAATTTATTTTATAGAAACCAAGACCCACAGCAAATACATCTCCTATAATCGGTAACCAAGTTAGTAGGGCAATCCAACTACGCCATCTGTTGATTCTGCTACGTTGTTTTTCGAGTTTTTCTCGAGATATATGAAACCATCGTTCAATCATATTCCAGCTTCCCGCACGACCAACCCAGTAGGATGTCAGTCCGCCCAGCCAGTTTCCCAGAGACGCTATCGTAATTGTGGTAATCAAATTGCCTCCGGCGTATAGCATTCCGAGCAGTAACAAATCGGCACTGAACGGAACGAGTGTTGCTGCTAAAAATGAACCGATGAAAATTCCTAAATAACCATAATCGGCTAACCACTCCATAGGCAATGAAATCTTATAATCGTCAAAAGGGTAATTATAAACTGCAAAATTTAGATACTACAAAGATAACAAAAATATCTCTGTTTAAACACGTGATTAAATAGAAATAAGAGTTTATTTTTGTTCTGATTGATTAGTCTGTTATATTAACTCTTTTGCATTATTAAGTGGTTGGTTTAGTACTATTTTTAGATTTATTTTTTTAAGATTATCGAGTGTAGGTTAAAATTGTCGCAGTAAACACGTAAATGATTAAATGCAAAAAAAATATAAGAAAGTTCGGAATAATGAATAAAATTATATACCTTTGCACCGCAAAATGAGGAATCGGGGTGTAGCTCAGCCAGGTTAGAGTACGCGTCTGGGGGGCGTGGGGTCGGAAGTTCGAATCTTCTCACCCCGACTTGGTAAAAGCATTGATAATCTGATGATTGTCGATGCTTTTTCCTTTATGCAAGTTGCTGGAATCTTGAGGTTAAACCGAGACTTAACCCACAAACCAAATGGATTCTATAATTTCAGTTTAATAGTCTGATTTATAAGACAATATTTGTGAAATAGAAACATTTTTATAATGGTTAATAAAATTTTGTCGTCCAATAAAATAACACTTTTATAATATTTTGCTAACTTTGTAGCAATTCCGAGCCGCTACTGTGGCAAGGAATAACATATTAACAACAAGGTGTTATTGAAATTATCTTCTTAGATTGAATTCTCGCAAAATTCTCTTTAGAGTGAAGATGGTTGGCAGTAGCACCACATCATTGATATGTACAAATCATTATTGGTTATTCGCATATCTTTTGGTGTGGGCTATTGTTTTATCCACTCTAAGGGCGATGCGAGAAGCCTAATCTAAGGATAAAGCAGTAAGTTCCCACACCTTCTTTTTTGTCAGCTTTCATCTGGGAATTGTGAGGCACATATTCAATTAGTAATGAAAACATTTAAATTGGTTGGAATGGCATTGGCTGCTATTCTTTTATGCGTAAACTTTACTTCGTGTAGTAAAGATGATGATCCAACAACAGATGAACCTCAAGGAGGTGGAAGTGCTGTTAGTAGCAAGAAAATAGTAAAAATTGTTGGTACGGGTACGTCAGAAGAAGGTTCTTATTCTGATTCTTTTTCGGAAACGTATACATTCAACTATGACAGTCAAGGAAGACTTGTTCAAGCGGGTTTCAACGAAGAATATAATGGGGGTAAACGTACAGAGAACTATCAATTTGTGTGGGGTGATGATGCGATCAAAGTTAAATGCATTGATGGAAGTGGAAGTAGCTTAACCTTTAACCTTAACGACCAACTCGTTAGAAATAGTGATGATGGTGATTCATTCTTATACAATAGTTCTAACAGATTCGCCAAAGGAATATATGGATCTAATTATGTAGTAACTGCCACTTGGGATGGCGATAAGATTGTCTCTATATCTCGTAGTGAAAATGGTTACAAAGAAGATCTTACATTTAAATATGGAAATTCTTGCAAGAAAGGCTATTTCCCTTTAATTGCTATGACGATACAAGACAATCGTGAATTTTGTCTTTTATTTATGGCTCATCCTGAAATTGCAGGAATGAGAACTTCTCAATTACCGACAAGTTCAACAGTGACTGAAGATAATTTAGGTGAAACTGAAACTATAACATATGAATTTGACAAAGAGGGTTATATCTCAAAAATAAAGACAAAGGACAGTTATGGCTCAGCTACATATACCCTAACTTGGAAATAACCTTGATTAAAAATCATAATAAAAAAGCGGTAGATGACAGATGTCAAATACCGCTTTTTTAGTTTTAGACCATTTCTTTAGGCAAATATTGTTGCAGAATACTTAGGGAGATTAGTTGATAGTAGTTTTTTTGATACAAATGGTGTTGATTGTTGTAATTTTTGAATACATTTGCATAACCAACAGAATAAAAATGGATATAAAATCAGCATTATTTAAGTGTAGTAGTCAGTTTGTTGACCAGTGTCCGAAAGATGGTCGTCCAGAATTTGCATTCATCGGACGGTCTAATGTGGGAAAATCATCTCTGATCAATATGTTGACCAATCAAAAAAGTCTTGCAAAGGTGTCGGCAACTCCTGGTAAAACCCGTCTGATAAACCATTTCTTGATAGACGAACAGTGGTATATGGTTGACTTGCCGGGGTATGGTTATGCTAGAGTGTCGAAAAATGAACGTAAGGGCTTCTCAGAAATGATTACCCGATATATACTCGAACGAGAACAAATGGTATTCTTATTTCTGTTGGTAGATTCTCGTCTTGAACCTCAGAAGATTGATCTCGAATTTATTCAGTTTTTAGGTGAAAACTCGGTGCCTTTCGGAATCGTGTTTACCAAATGTGATAAACTCTCACAAAACAAGGTTGAGTCGGGTGTTGCTCTCTATCGTCGTGTCTTGAAAAAGAGTTGGGACGAACTGCCGATAATGTTTCTGACCTCCTCAGAAAAGAAAATGGGTAAGGATTCGGTACTCGATTTCGTCGAATCGTGTATGTGAAATTCAATCATAATGATCCGTTAAATGCATTATTTGTTAAAAAAAGGCTGAATAATGGTGCAAATTAAGCGGAAAATAATAACTTTGTGCCATAAAAGCTTTTTAGATAATCAGAATAAAACCAATTTAGAACGATGGAAAAAAAACTTTGTCGTGTTAAAGATGGAAAAATCTTTGGCGTATGTGGCGGTCTTGCAGATTATATGGGCGTAGATCGAACCATTATGCGACTGATTGTCATAGGATTAATGATAGTCTATGGGACAGGATTGTTGGCTTATCTGATAGCCGCTCTGGTAATGCCTAAAGAAGAATAACTGAAACTAACGCAAACGCAATATAATAAACAAAATAATGGGACTGCATAAGATTAAGTTTTTTGCTGGACGAGGTTCGAGATATCTGGCAGAAAAAATCGTAGAGTGTTATGGAACAACACTCGGTGATTCGGACGTATTGGAATTTAGTGATGGCGAATTCCAGCCTGCGTACAATGAGAGTATTCGTGGGTGTACGGTATTCGTGATTCAGTCGACATTCCCTCCGACAGATAACTTGATGGAGTTGTTGATGATGATTGATGCTGCTCATCGTGCATCTGCACATAGAGTAATCGCTGTAATTCCATATTTCGGATGGGCTCGTCAAGACCGCAAAGATCGTCCGCGTGTGTCAATCGGTGCAAAACTTGTGGCCAATATGTTGCATGCAGCAGGTGCCGACCGTGTGATGACTATGGATTTGCACGCAGACCAAATTCAAGGATTCTTTGATATTCCGGTTGATCACTTGTATGCAAGCGGCATCTTTGTTCCGTATATCAAGAGTCTGAATATTGAGGACTTGTCGTTGGCAGCTCCTGATATGGGAGGTGCAAAACGTGCAAGTGCGTATAGCAAATATCTCGGAACTCCGATGATTATCTGTCATAAACAACGCGAAAAGGCAAATGTAGTTGGTCAAATGACAGCAATCGGTGAAGTTGAAGGTCGAAATGTCATTATTCTTGATGATATGATTGATACTGCAGGAACAATCACCAAAGCTGCGGATATGATGATGGAACGTGGAGCTAAGAGTGTTCGTGCAGCTGTAACTCACCCCGTATTGTCAGGCCCTGCGTATGAACGCATCGCAAATAGTGCATTGTGTGAAGTTATGGTAACAGATACCATTCCGTTGCGTGCAGATAAAGATACATCGAAATTTACCGTATTGTCAGTGGCAGAGATCTTTGCAGACGTGATCAGCCGAGTATACGACTATAAGGAAATTAGTTCTCGATTTATTTTTTAGATAATTTTTTGCAAAGATAAAAAATATTACTACCTTTGCACGTCCGAAAGAGAAATCCGGTAGGGTATATAGTCGGAGGAAAGATGGGTGAGTGGCTGAAACCAACAGTTTGCTAAACTGTCGTAGTGGGTAACCGCTACCGGGGGTTCGAATCCCCCTCTTTCCGCAAGGTTTGAGGTTCGTCTGTGGGCGAACCTCTTTTTTTATTATAACAACTGAACCTAAACTGAAAAATGATAAGATTGCATTGAGAATTAAAGCAATGATTTGAGTCGATGAGAATGGATGTCTCAATAAAATAGGATATTCGAATAAAGGTACTGTCACAGAATATAATGGAGTTAATTTTGAGAATTGTAAAGTTCCGAATTTCGAAAAGGTGAAATCGTTTGTATTGAATGCTCACGCACGTATCCCGATGTGTGCATTGGTAGGATGGGATATTGGTGTAGACGAAAATGATGAACCAATATTGGTTGAGGCAAATTTGGAAAGTCCAAGTGTGAATGTGTCTCAACTTTGTTGTGGTCCTATATTTGGTGATAGAATAGAAGAGGTATTTGATTACGTAAAAATCATTACGTGAAGAAAAAATTATTGTTTTTATAAATCGTAAAATCCCTAAATATTTAAGCCCGTTTGTGAAGATGCAGACGGTTTTTTTGTCTTTATCGAAAAATAAATCTCAAAAATGTGATATAATTTTAGAATATAGGGTTATGGGTAATGACTAAAACTGATTGTTTCATTGCAAAAAAAGTTCTTTGATACGGGTAGATTTGAATGAAAATATCATATATTTGCATTAACTTGTTGGGTGTTAATTAAAAGAGTACCGATATATGCTGTCAACCGAAAAATGTATGAAACCTCGTGTGGAAATGAAACAGTTCTCAGATAACGACTTGTTTGTAATGGTCGAAAATGAAGAGAAACAGTTTCCGGCTAATTATGAGTTGTCACGAAGAATCGTTGATAACAATCCGTTGGCAGTAAACTATTACTTGACAAATACCTGTTCAAGTATAATTTCAAATGCATCGGCTACATTTGCACGACGTGAAGGCAGTGATTCGATTCTGATGTCAGATGTCTATTTGGTGTTGAGTTCACCGATGGGCGATGATAAAAAACCCAAATGGGAAGTGGTGGCAAAATATGATCCGTTTGATGTGGAGAAGACTCCTGCATCATTGAAAACATATACCAACACTATTATTGTCAATCATTTTAGAAAGAAGTGTAGAGATGCTGCACGTATCGATCGTCAAGGGCATAGTAAGCAAGATAGTGATGTGGGTGTAAATCGCTACAATGTGTTTATGGATTACCAGACATTATTGTTGGTAATTGGAGGCGAGGCTGAGTCTGGAAACTCGACACATCGTTACGACGAGTCGCAGCGTGATCTGTGTCGGGAGGCATTCTTGAGTTTGAAAGAACGAGATCAAGATTTGTTGTATATGTTGTTCTACGAGAACAAGTCGGGTTTGGAGGTGTACGACGAACTTGAGGATCGTATAGATCATAAAGATATTGAGTTGGATCTTGCATTGTCCGATGAACAGCGAGAGAAGATTATCCGCAAAAAACGACAGGATGCAGTGAGCGTTGAAAAGAGTCACGTATTGGAACGTCTTAGCCGTAAATACTATATCAAATGTATTGTCAGATGGCTTGAAGAGAGAATAGGTGATGATGTTGAGGTGGGTAATTCAAAGTGTAGTGAACTTGTTGAAGTGGCATTCAGACAACTCAAAAAGTGGGAACGCGAATTACTAAAACAGATAGTCGTCGAAAATCTTTCTTATGAGAAAATCTACCGATTGTTGCGAGGATATATGATACCTTATGTGCAGGGAGCCTTAGGCCAGACAATAGATGAACTCGGAGGTGCATTGTCGGTCGATTGTCAGAGAAAATTGGTGGCATTCTGTCTGGGCAATATTGTGAAAAACGTAAAAAGATTTGTGAAAAAATAGATTGTTATGGGAATTGTTGATAATGAAAAATTCAAGGCATTTGTCGAAAGTTCACTTCCGACAGATCAGATGATTCAGGTCAAAGATGAGTTGCTCTCGGCAGACGAAGGCGAAGCCGTTATGATGGCTTGTCAGATGATTGATCCCTCGGACTATGGTAATTCACAGGGCATTTTTGCTGTAGATGCAGACGATGATGAAATTTTTTTTGAAAAAAATAATAGAAAAGATGATAGAATAGGGGCTCGATTCAACTATATGAATATGAGAAAACAAAAAAATAACCTTAATTCAATAGTTATGAAAACAAAATTAACAAACGAGCAAATTCATCTGATCGAACAAAACGTAAACGATTTTTCAAATTTGGAAGATAAAGATAAGAGTCTTGAAGCAAATTTGGCGGCCTATTATATGAGTCGTGTTCCAGATGTGACTCACGACGAGGCAATGGAGATTGTGTCGCGTCTTAAGAACGGAATCACTACGTTTAACACTAATCTTGCAGATGCACTCAAGATGGAGGAGGTCGATTACTCGGAGATGATTGAACGTGTAATGCAGACTGAACAAATATCAAACAAATCTTTAATCGAACAATATGAAGTCCTGGTTAATATATTATCTATGCTACATAGTATCGAGGCGGATAACTTCTCAATGGAAAATCTTACTCATTATCATTCCTTTGCTGAAATTAAGGACAAGTACATCAAAACAACAGGAGAAGTTTCTGAAGAGGATATTGATTCGGTCAAAGAGCTTATAAATGAGACTTTGCAGAATTCGAGTTTCTGCCTTGGAACAATTGATCGCATTCGTGAATTGATTGACCAGACGGCTGAAGATCCTGAAACGGTTGTGGGAATTGTATACGATCAGAAGTCTGATATCCGAATGAAGCTGATCCAATCAATGGCAACTTATGTGGCTGTTGTTAAGGGTGATATTCAGGATTCGACATTCTCTGCAGAGAAGGCTACTCCTGAGATGATTGCCGTAGGAGTTGCTGCCGGTGTCGAAGAACAACGTGTGATTGTTGATTTGGGGTCGGGTAAATGTGATCAATCGTTGGCTGTGCGTATCATTAAGATTATCGGAGGTGTGGCATTGGCAACGTTGATGTTGTTCGGAGTAATTGCTTCAACTTTCATTGTGGCAACAGGTATTGTTGATGCCGTTGTGGCTGCTATGGGAGTGGGATTTTTTGCAATGTTAACCGCATCTGTGCTTTCGTCGCTTGTGGGGATGGCACTCATTGTGGCCGGTATTATGTCAATAGGATATGTATTGTATGCAGCAGGAGATCTGTTTGATACGACAGAAGAGGCATTGCGTGAAGTGGTTTGGCCTAAGATTAAAGAGGTTGCAATAAAGTTCTACAAGTGGGTGAGGAATCTCTTTGGTGGAGTTACTGCATCGGATATCGTAGCATCAGTGTCGTCAGTTCCGTTAATCAGTCAGACGGCGAAGGCTCGCAGTGTTCAGAGAGCAGTAATCAGAAATTAGAATACCCGAGTCAGTCGGAGCCGTAGATGCGTGCTCCGACCGACGTTTTTATATAACAGAGTAATCATACTCGGTGTGGTTGTAAAGAAATAGTATAAATAAATGAAGGAACCAGATTTTTATACGACCCAGTTGGGCAAGTTGTTGCAGTTGGTAAAAGAGGCATATTTATCTCAAGCACTTGTTGTCTATATTCCGAGTCCGGATAGAGATTTGATTAATAGTTTGGTCTATGATAGCCGTTGTGAGGGAACAATCATTCCTCGAATGGAGAATCCTGAACCAGAACCAACTGATGGTGTTTTGTGTCGCAGTTATGGTTGTCGGGATAACTATTATTGGAATCTTACGATGGCTTGTGAACAGGGACAAATGGAGGGTGTAGTCACCGAAACAAAACAATTTGAGAGTCTGGTATCGCGTAGTTTGTTGGTTTATACCCTTGATGGATTTTCGGATGAGAGTCGTGAGTTGACGACCATCAGGGATATTGTAAATACGATTTGCATTAGAAAAAAGTTCAATGACAAGTGGAGTGGTGCCTATAAGACCAACGGTGAAGTGCTGAGAAATTCGTTGATAATTATAAACACACCCAACGAGGAGTCGCTGCCGATGTGGTTGCAGCCATATACTCAGATTGTAAGAACCGAGCCTTTAAGCGATCGCGAAATCGAGTACCGTATATTCAAAACTCTTGAAGAGAACGATATGCCGTCGGATTCGGTTTCGGAATCGTTGCTGCGTAATATGGTGGTGAATATGCGAGGATTTAATAATCAAAAGATCGCTCGTTTGGTGAAGATAATGCTTATTCGTGAGTATATTGGTTATGGAGTGATTTGTGACGAGAAAAAGGTTTTGGACGTAATACGAGTAGACAAGCGAGAGATGCTTGGCAACTGTATCGGTCTGAAGTGGGAGAACACTGATGATAATGATACCGAAGCGAGTGGACTCGACCGTATTGCAGAGTGGTTGGACGATTATCAGGATATATTCAGAGATATCAGACAGGCAGAGAGAATGCACAAAGATATTCCGAAAGGAATATTGGTTTCGGGTATTCCTGGCTCTGGAAAGTCATTAATGGCAAAGAGTGCTGCACGCAAACTCGAACTACCATTGATATCCATAGATATGGGTGCACTGCGAGGATCGTTTCAGGGAGAATCCGAGCATAATATGATTAAGGCACTAAGTATGGCCGAGGCAATGTCGCCTTGTGTTTTGTGGGTAGATGAGATTGAAAAGGCATTCTCAGGGTCGTCGGGTGATCAGGGTGATAGTGGAGTCGGTTGTCGAATGTTCGGCAAATTCCTGACTTGGATGCAGGAGAAACGTGCTGCGTGTTTTGTCTTTGCAACGGCAAACGATATTACGATGTTGCCTTCAGAACTATTTCGTTCGGAGAGATTTGATAGAAAATTTTTCTCATTTTTACCTACAGCCACAGAGTGTGCAGATATATTTGCGAGTCAGATTGCACTGACCAACCGTCGTTATGTCGAAAAGTTGTCCTTGCTTAGAGAGGAAGAGAAACGTAATATGCCGGGTGCTGTCTATGACAAACGACTCGAAGATGTGAAATTTTGGCTAAAGATATTGAATGAGGTCAATAGCGGAGCATTGGAGAGTCTTAATTTTGGAGAGTATTCGCGTGTTAAAAAGTCCTCAGGTGAGCAACAAAAGAATATATATCAAGAGGATATTGAAGATGCTTATGGTTGGAGTAGTGACGATTTTGTTGGACCTCGGGTTAAATTGTTTACGGGATCGGATATTTCGGCAATTCTCAAAGAGATAAAACACCGCATCTCAAAAGTTGCTCCGCGTAATATAGTCTACACATCTAAGATGAAACTATATAACAAGTCAGATGTCGAGAAGATTGCGCCACAGGTAATTGGACAATTCAAGTCGTATGGAGAAACAAATATTAAAGATATTGTAAAGTGTTATCTGAAGTTGGCTGAAAATCAGTTTATTTCTGCATCAAGCAAATGTTATGTTCATCTTGACGAATACGATGAAGATAGAATGTGCTATCGTGTAAGGCGGAATGATGATGGTGAGATTGTTTATGATTCGGTTGTACAGAATTCGTATTACGATAAGGTGTTGTTTCACAGAATTATCTCTGCTATAAATTACTATTCACCGAAGATCAAAAAGATGGAGGGTAACAGACTATGAGAATGTATAATAGGGTAATTGTTTCGATAGTCGATTTGCGAAATGAATTCAAATTGGATAAGAGTAATTCGCAGTGGGATAAAACTTTAGAGTCGAATCTGAAGGAATTTGTTCGTAATGGTAGATACTTTGAACGAGACTTTAACCCATCTCGCAGCAGAGTCTACTATTGGACCGAAGCAGATAGGAAAAGTTATGAACTTATCTGTAAGGATTTGAAGGCTAATAATTATAAAAAACTCGGACCCGAAGGTCGTGCTGCATTGTCGCAGTTGTTGAATTGTGTAGAGTTGGGGATGATGTCGGGTAAAACAGATATTGTTCAGGTGTCGGATAATGGAGTGCTACCGGGAGTGTCTTCTTCGATTGTGGGCGGAACCCTGAGGCTTTGTCGTATTGAAGGAACAAACTCTCATCAGTCGTTATCAATAGTTTCAGATGGTGAAGTGCGACAAGTGGCAGAGTTGGGAGTCGGTCGATTTGCCGTAGTCTTGGATGTCGAACAGATGTCAGATTATCAGTATATTGAACTGCTGGCAAGTGAATTGGATAGTGCGGTGGGTAAAATGAAAATGATAGAAACTCATACTGATAGATTGGGTGCTGTGTGGAAAATAAAAGATGTAGTTAAAGATGATGTCACATCGGTTGCTGCATTTAAAGATTTGGGTTTCCTTTATGTCGTCAACGGCAAGTTGTGTCGAGAAGGCAAGGTTTCGCCATTGGAGTTCAGTAAACTCTATCAGGTTGGAGAGCAATTGTTGTATGTTAAGAGTCTTGGTGATAGTGTCATTACATTGTCAAAAATGGGTAGGTTGAGGTCGTTGTCTGCAACTGCAAAAAATGGAGTGATTGCCGAAAATGTATATTGGACCAATTTGGAAAATTCATCAGATGGCGTTGTGTTGAAATATATGCAATTTGGTCAGGATAAAGTAAATGAAATAAAATTATGAATTTCGAAATAGGATTGACTATCGGAATAGTGACGGGAATTGTAGTTGGGATTCTCGTAATGTTTCTAACAAAACGTAATAAAAAAATGAATGCGGATAAAACAGAATCTTTTGTTAATGATCGGGTAATTGAGGGACTGAAACAAGAGATTCAACAGTTGAAAAGTAGATTGAGTCAGGCTGAATCTAGCAATAAGGCTAATGTCAGAGAACTCGAAGTGACGAAAGATGCATTGAGATTGAGTAAGGATAAGATAGTATCATTGACCGAGCAGTTGAGAGTTTCGCAAGATGATCTGGTTGCAACACAACGTGCGTGTGATGAATTGAAAGAGTCGAGTGTTGCAAGCAAAAACAGACAGGTGTTGGTTTTGGACAGAAAAATCGTAGAACTGCTGAGTGATGTCTACGTTGATGCCGAAGTTGAGAATTGCGAATCTGTCAAGAAACGTATAAATCTTTTGATGTCGGATTTGGGATATGCGTTTGTCGATTATTCTGAGTCTACGAAACTGTATTATCAGGTAGTCAAATGTGATGATCCGCAAGTGAGAATTGAACGTCGAGCCGTAGTGCGAAAAGATACGGACATTCCGGTATTGCCGGGAAAGGTCTATGTGCCGAGATAAACTCTGTAATCTGAATAAAACTACCCCTATGAAAGTTGAATATTTGGTTGGTGTAGATATTGGTCACGGAGAGAGTGCTGCTTCGTGCGTGAGAATCGGTAGCAATAAGATTACACGCTTGAAGTTAAAGGGAGATCTTATTACTCAAGATGATGCCGAAACCGAGGCTATATATTCTGCATATTACATAAAGACTAATGAGACGGGAACCGATGAGGTGGTATTGGTTGCAGGAGGAGATGCTGCAGGAATAGCCTCTCAATATGATTCGTTGAGAATGGGTTTCAAGAAGCGTGTCTCAGAGATGAACGATTTCGATTTCGATTCGATGCGGACATTCGTTCGGACTCTGTATGGCAATATGCTGAGATACAATCCGTTTCTTGTAGACAGTGACGGAGTGCGAAATTTCAGACTCTATGTAGCCTGTCCTACCGAGTGGACCGTCGACCAGGCTGTGGAGTATTTGAATCTGATAAATTTGGCTGGAATGCCAGCCGATTGGATAACTTCAGAGGCGATTGCAGCCTCGATGAAGCATCGTTCGTTGGTGTCGTCTAGCAGTAAACGTGTATTGGTTATTGACTATGGATCGAGTACGATAGACTATTCGGCATTTATTACAGGTAGTGATGGATTTGTATTGAGTTCGAGTAGGGATAGGGGTGCCTATCACGTTGAAGATGCTCTGTTTTATGCCGTCGAACAAGATGTCGAAAAGATTGCCGAGCAGTATGATGCCGTTGCCAATACGCTTGGTATATTGTTGGAGGCACGTCGTGCAAAGGAGATATTCTATCGGGCATTATTAAATGTCTATGATGAGAGATTAAAGATCAAGATTGGAGCTCAGAATTTTGATTATACTGCGAACCACGAGAACTTTGTCGGCATAGAACGAAATTGGAATAATAGCGAACTCGCAGAAGTTGATGGAATCAGAGATTATCGAACCGAAGTATTGGAACTTTTCAGTGAGATATATGATGAATTGAATCACAGGGGATTTACGCCTGATTATGTATTTCTCTCGGGCAGTGCTTCGCAAATGGATTTCGTCGAGGATTTTATCGGAAATGTTTTTCCCGATGCTGAGATATGGAAAGATGCAATGCCACAGTATGTGGTGTCAGACGGAATTGTCGAACTTGCAAAGATTTATAATGCCGACCCTGAACAGGCAGCCTCAAAAATAACAGCTCAGTATAATGTTTATCAGTCAGTTAAGGAACTGCTGGAAGAACGGGGTCTTGATTCGGGCCTTGAGATGCTCGAACAAATCTCTTCGGAACAGATTGATATTGTCAGGGGATTGTGCTGCTATCTCGGAGTTGGATACAATAAGTCTGGCATACGTGCATTTGAGTTGTTAAAACATAGCGATTCGTTTAGTCAGGCTATGCAGGCGATTATGTTCTTTCGAGGATTTGGTGTTAAGAAAAACGATGAAATGGTGTGCAGTATACTGAAATTGTTGCCTGATTGTAGCGTGAAGCAGTTGCTTGAACGTGCCGTAGAGGGAGAGGCTGCTCATCACGAGTATACTCAGATTTATGATGATCGTTTTATTGTTGATTTGTGCCAGGTTGATGTAGTGGCCAAAGAGCAATTGACTGATTTGGTAAACTATTTGTTGTCAGAATGTTAAATAGTATAAATGAATATATGATGGACGAGAAAATTATAAAAGATATCGTAGCACGTGAGTTGGAACGATTAATTCCAATCGGATCAATTCAGTGTTTTGCACGAGCAGATGTTTCGACGATGATGGAGTGGTTGCCTTGTGATGGTCGAACTCTGAAAAAAGCAGATTATCCCGAATTGTTTGATGTTATTGGGTTGACATTTGGAGGCAAAGGTGGCAGTTTTAAATTGCCTGATTTGCGTGGACAATTCATTCGAGGTTGGGATATGGATGGAAATAATGATGCAGAACGCCAGTTCGGCAGTCTTCAAGATGATTCGATTCAGGGACATAGTCATACGGTTAAGGTGTCGACTGCTGGAGATCATTGTCACAAATTCGGATTTCATAATAATAATACTAAAGAAGCCAATGCGTTTTATACATCGTATACGCATAAAGATGCCTGGGACTATGAAAATGAATTTAAAACCGGCGATTTTGATACGTCACGTGCTGGTAGACATAAACATGAGATCGTAGTGGGAAATCCTGCCGATTTTACGTGTGGAAAGGTGCGAGTAGCAACAGAAACCAGACCTAAAAATATTGCATTATTGTACTGCATAAGGGTAAAATGATAATTTTTTTTAAAAAAAGTTACAACGGGAAAATACTGTTGTATAATAACTTACAAAAGATGGTGTAAAAAAGTTTTAAAAAAAAATGAAATAAATTTTGTAGGTTAAATAAAAATATCTACATTTGTGGCCGAAAAGATCTATTTCATAGTTTGTAAGGTTAACAATGAACTATGGTGTAATGGCAGCACAGCAGATTTTGGTTCTGTTAGTCTAGGTTCGAGTCCTGGTAGTTCAACAAGAGACGTTGTTTAGACAACGTCTCTTTTTTTTTGCTTTGAATTGTAACTAAATAGTCTTAAATTTGCACAAAAAATATAACAATATGAAATTCGTAATATCACTGCTTATTGCAGCATTCTCTGTGACTACGACGTTCGGACAATCTGATTTTGAACGTCTGTTTGAACCCAAAACGTTGAGAATCGATTTCTCACTTATCGGTAATGATAAGTCGCAAAGTGCTGCGATTGAAAGGTTAAGAGAAGAACCGATATGGTCTGGTCCTCGTAAAAATAGGCTCGATCCGTTTATGTATGGCGGTTATTGCGTGAAAGTTTATGACAAGAGCAGTGGTAATCTGATTTTTAGCCGAGGTTTTAACACACTGTTTGAAGAGTGGAGAACTACGGATCAAGCAAAAAACGAAACGCAATCGTGGTGCAATACGGTTTGTGTTCCGATGCCTAAGAATAATGTAATTGTCGAGTTGCTCGAACGTAATCGTAAAGATGGAAAGTTCTATACAATGCTGAAGCAAGAGATTGATCCAAAGTCAATATTTATTGATCGCAGCCCGCTTGATGAATACCCTGTGATGAAGGCTCATTATAGTGGCAGTGCCGAATCGAAAATAGATCTGGTTTTTCTGCCAGAAGGATACACCCTTGAGGAGATGGAGCAGTTTAGAACTGATGTGAAACGTTTTACAGAGGCCCTTTTTTCGACAGCACCGTTCGATAAGTGTAAATCTGATTTCAATATTTGGGCAGTAGAGGTTCCGTCAAAAGAATCTGGTACAGATATTTCCGGTAAAGGTGTATTTAAGAATACGGCATTCGATTCAGGTTTTTATACCTTCGGAATAGACCGCTATCTGACAACATCAAATATGCGAGCAATCCGCGATGCAGTGTGGAATGTTCCGTGTGATGCAGTGTTCGTATTGGTGAACTCGGAGGTTTATGGTGGCGGCGGAATGTATAATTTCTATGCAATCGGAACGGCTCGCAATACCCATACGATGAAGGTGTTTACTCACGAACTCGGACATTCACTTGCAGGACTCGCGGATGAATATTTCACTTCGTCAGTTGCTTACAACGATTTCTATGACTTGAAGGTCGAACCGTGGGAACCGAATATTACGACTTTGGTGGATTTCGAGTCTAAATGGAAAAATATGTTGCCCAAGAAAAGCCCGATTCCGACTCCGGCAGACAAAGAACATAAGACAATACTCGGGGTCTATGAGGGAGGTGGCTATGTGGCAAAGGGAATTTATAGACCTATGATTGATTGTATGATGCGAAATAATCAGGATTTCTGTCCTGTGTGTAGTCGTGCAATACTTCGTATGGTGGATTATTTAACAGACAAACGTGTCAAATAATGATTAACGGCAAGAAGATAATCGTAGTAATGCCGGCCTATAATGCGGCAGAAACTCTTGAAAAAACATATCGTGAGATACCGTTTGATATTGTAGATGAGGTAATCTTGACTGATGACTGTAGCCGCGACGAAACTGTGCGTAAGGCTAAAGAACTCGGTATAAAAGAGATTCAGGTTCACTCGCGTAATTGTGGATATGGTGGCAATCAGAAGAGTTGTTATAATCGGGCACTCGAATTGGGAGCTGATATCGTAGTAATGTTACATCCTGATTATCAGTATACTCCAAAGTTGATTCACTCGATGTGTTATGTTATTGCTAATGGACTTTATCCCGTAGTTCTGGGATCACGAATACTTGGTAAAGGTGCACTCAAAGGTGGGATGCCGATGATAAAATATATTGCAAACCGAGGTCTGACATTTATGCAGAATATACTGATGAATCAGAAATTAAGTGAGTATCATACCGGATTTCGTGCATTTTCGGCAGAGGTATTGAGAACTGTTGATTACAATTCAAATTCAGATGATTTTGTATTTGATAATCAGATGTTGGCTCAGATTTTCTGGGCGGGATATGAGATTGGTGAAATAACTTGTCCTACCAAGTATTTCGAAGAGGCTTCGTCTATCAATCTTCATCGCAGTACGATTTATGCTTTCGGTGTGATACGCACATCATTTGAGTATCGTTTGTGTAAATGGAATCTTTGCAAATCAAAAATATTTAAAAATGATTAAAAAGTTTAGTTATCATATAGTTTTATCATTAGTATTTCTGTTCGTATATTGTTGGTGTTTTGATACAAAACTTGACCTTAATGGTGACAATGCGACATACATCAGTCTTGCTCGTAATATGTCTGATGGTTTGGGCTATTCGACAATAAATCCAGATGGGGTTCGTCCCACATCGACATATCCTCCGGGCTATCCGGCATTGCTGGCTGTTTTTATGTCTTTGGGAATAGACTCTTTGATATTCTTTAAGGTCGTAAACGGTATGCTGTTATTGGTTTCATTATTGTTGTTGTACGACCTGATGAGGAAAGTGACGGATGATAAGGTGGCTGTACTTGTAGCTTTGTTGCTTAGTTGTTTCTGTACACCAATGTTGCGTTTTTCTTATATTGTGATGTCCGAGATGTTATTTTTATTCTTGTCGGTGTTGGCAATATATTCGCTTGGCAGACAGAGTGAACGTGATGATGCCCGATTCTATGTTTCGCCGTGGTTTTGGCTGGCAATAGTTGCGTCTGTTGCAGCTTACCACGTACGTACAATGGCATTGGCTCTGATATTTGGTGTATTTGTATTCTATGCTTTCCGAAAGCAGTGGCGTCAATTGGCATTATGCGTAGTTGGTGTTGTTGCTTTGATGTTGCCGTGGATGATTCGTAATTCGATGATGGGGCTCGAATCACGTTACTTCGGTATGATAATGAAGATTAATCCGTGGAGACCTGAAGCCGGTACCGTAGAAACATTTGGTGATTTGGTAGAAAAGATGCTCAAAAATTTTGACGAAACAGTTTTGCGTGCATTCCCAGATTTGTTATTCCCGTGGCTGAATATCGATTATACGGCTTCGGTTAGTGTAATGTCAATAGCACTCGGACTCATTGTTTTAGCCGTAGTGGTGTATGGTGCTTGGCGTTCTGGAAAACTTCGCTGGATGTTGTTGGGCTATTTGGCTGCCAATATAGGATTGTTTATGTTGTGGCACGGCGGAAACGGCAACCGTTATGTAGCTCCGCTTGCACCCATAATTTTTGTCTGTTTTTGGTGGGGAGTGACTTCACTACTGACAGAGGTGTTCAAATTGAGATACAAGAATTTGAGATGGTGTTATTTGGTGTTTGTGTTGCCGTGTTTTGGTCCATTGCAAGCACAGCACGCATTCTCAAATCAGCCTGTACCTCCTGCATATCGAAACTATATTTCTGCAGCGAGGGATATCAATAGACAGTTGGCAAAGGGAAGTGTAGTTGCTTGTCGTAAACCGGAGATGTTCAATTATTATGCTCCAAATATTATAACTACATATTATAAGTTTACTCAAGATCCACAGGAGTTGGTTGTGGATTTGTTGAATAAACGATGTGATTTGGTAATTTTGGATATGTTGGGTTATTCATCTACGGCATTGTATCTTTATCCTGCAATAAAGAAGTATCCGTCAGTATTTCGTCCGATAGCTCATTACAAGAATCCTGACACCTATATATTTACGTTTGATAGAGAGGCAGCATCGAAAATAGTTAGTGGCAATGTTGAATCGACTGAATAATTTGTATCAAAAATACGGCAAACAGTTGATTCGTTATGTTATTGCCGGCGGTGTGGCATTCGTTGTTGATTTTCTGCTCTTATGGGTGTTGCATTCCTGTGTTGAACTTGAGTTGCTTTTGGCTCAGGTTATAAGTTTTTCAGCTGGGGTTGTTGTAACCTATTTGTTCAGCATATATTGGGTATTTGATTTTCGTTCGGTATCAAATCGTATAGCCGAGTTTTCTCTCTTTGCTCTGATAAATTTGGTGGGATTGGGATTTACAATATTGCTGATATGGTTATTTGCAGAAAAGATGGGAATCCATTATTTGTTATCAAAAGTTTTCACAACGGTAATGGTTACACTTTTGAATTTTATTGCAAAACGGTTATTGCTATTTTCGCGTCGATGATATTATAGTTTAGGCAAAACTACTGGAATCAAAAGAGGGTAATCCATTTCGGAGTGTCCTTTATCGGCGGTGGATTATATTTCACTGACGATTTTATTGATTATCAACAGATTATGATGCAGTGTTGTGAAGCGACTTTTTGTGCAAAAGGCTATCGAGAGCTGATTTTACAATTTGCGTATAGTCTTCTATGTAGTCTAAATTAATAGCAATTTGTGTTACTTAATAAAATTATGACAACATCAAAACACAAAGCTTTTATTGTGTACATATCTATATAACATCAAGCGGAGTATTAGGATTGAACGCTTCTAATTCTGTTAACGCTACTTGATGATTTCCAGGAGATTTATATATAGAAATAATCTCTTTTCTGATAATATTAAATTTGTCAACTATGCTCTGGTAGTCGAAAGAACAAACCATATAATCGTAATTGTGCTGTTCGTTATATTCCTCCACATAAATACGAATCGTCATTAAATTACCTGCAGTTTGTGTTCCTATGTAGTATATCGGTTTTTTGTATTTTTTCATAAAGTTTCAGCAATTTATTTATTTCCTATAAAATATGCGCCCAATTAAGGACGCATATTTTGTTTAATGAAAGATACCTCCAGACTCGTAACAATCTGCCATGTGAACTTTCGTAACTACTTTGGATTTTTTGCTAATTTTCAACATATCGGTTAATGTTGTAAGTATAAAGGAATAGTTTAATTGGGCATTCCATTTACCCATTATGTGTAATTCTTTTTAAAATAGGAACATAATTATCGAATTTTGACAAGCACTCAATAACATCTTTTCCCATCAATGGATCGAAGCCTTTCTTAAGTTTTTCAGCTAGTTGATATCTACATTGAGCAACAAAACAATTATTCCTACATGCCTTTAAATAGGTTCCATTTGCTACAAAGTTACAGCCTGCACAGATTACACAATATTGACAATATTCTTTTTTGCCACAATCCTCAAAATCTTTTAGAGTTGTTTTTTGCCATTTGGTTAATAGAATATTGTCCGTTATTATGTCTTTAATATCTTGCTCTTTTACATTACCTAGAATCAAAGGGAAAGCCACACATAATTGCACATTGCCATTAGGCGTTATGCAGAATGCGGTTTCTCCCGCGTGGCAAGTTTTATCAGAAGCAGTTCTTTTAATTGCTCCATAATTTTCATTTTCAATTCCAACATAAAGAGGAACTCTTTTATCACGTAGTACAATCTCAAGCATTTCTTGGGGTAATTGTAAAAATGTACTAACACAGTGATCTCCATCCAAAGAGTCTTGCAAAGATACCTCAAATTGTACGGCGGCGGAGTATTTATGAGCAATATTTTCCACCAAATAGTAGGATTTGATATTCGGTCTCATAATACAGCATTTTAATATTAGAGGAATGCCATAACTTGATATTTGTTCAATAGTAGAAATAGTCTTTTCAAAAGAACCTTTTACTCTAGTTATGAACTCATGTTCTTTTGCTATACCGCTGTACAAACTTATAGAAATCGACTTGGGATAATATTTGATAAGTCGCAGAACCTCGTTTTCTATATGTATGCCATTGGTGTAAATATCAAATGCGATGTCTTTGTCGTAGAGATATTGTATAATATCCCAAACTATTGGTTTTGAAAATGGGTCTCCACCAGTTAATGTAACCTTATAACATCCGAGATCATACAATTCATCTATTACTCTTTTGTATTCGTCTAAATTTAGCTCATCCGATAACTTTCTGTGATCAACATCAGTGTTATTTCTTGTTGCACCAGGATTATAACAATGTATGCATTGTGCAGAGCATTTATATGTTAACTCTATCACCGCACTGCACAAGGAATCTTCTTTTATTGCGTTGTTGTAATCATCTTCAGCTTCACTGATAATTTCTGATTTATCACTTACTGCAGAACTATTTACACTACTGTTCGCAAAAGCAACTCGGTAATTTTTAATTATTTGAGGTGTTGGTGTTTCTTTTGATAACAACCCCACATCATATAATTCTTCTAAAAATTCAAGTATAATAGATCTTTCTATGCTACATTTGTGTAACATTTTGTCTATATCTATTTTAGCATTACGAGAGTGAGACAATATAATACCCACAATTAGAGCAGATTCCGCCTCAAAAAAGAAACTAATCCCTTCAATAAGGTTATACATCAATGCCACATGATGTTTGGGGTTATATCGTCCACATGTCCATTCTGGTCTATAATAGTTCATTTATATAATGATTTATCACCAATCACAATAATCACTAAGCACAAAGTTAGCAAAAATTTTGGATAATGTTCATATTTGTTATTTATAGAGATTCTACAATCTTTTTAATTAAAACAAAATAGGCGTATGTAGCAAACCTTGTAGTTCGCTCATACGCCACCTTAGTTTATTCACAATGCATCTTCGAAAGATGCTTGATTTCAGTGCGTTACTTTCAAAAGTTTTATTTACCTTTGCACTCGTAGTTTTTTGACTTAATTACGACCTCCATGTAGTCTTCTATGTGGAATTTTGCAATTTTCGTAAAAAAAATAACACTGAAAATCAATCAGTTAAATATTAAAAGACGAATCCTCGATAGGATCACCCTCTTTAATTATTCTAAATATGAATTAATCGCACTATTGGCAATTAATTTTTTCTACACGTCTTTGATGACGCCCCCCTTCGAATTCTTCGTTCAGGAACGAGTCTACGATTTCGCGAGCCGTTTCATCGTTAATGAATCTTGCAGGAATTGAGCAGATATTTGCATTGTTATGATTGCGAGCGAGTTTTGCCAACTCAGGCAACCAGCACAGAGCAGCTCTGATGTTTTGGTGTTTATTCAGAGTCATTGAAATTCCGTTACCGCTACCACACAAAGCAATGCCCATATCGCATTTGCCATCGGCAACAGCCTTAGCCAACGCGTGTGCAAAATCTGGATAATCGCAACTATCTTCAGACATTGTACCAAAATCTGTGATGGCATACCCCTCACCCATAAGATACTCAATGAGCATCTCTTTCATTTGGAACCCTGCGTGGTCACAAGCAAATCCAATATTGACGTGCTTCCCCATTTATTCAGCTTTCTTTTCGTCAGATTTAGTTTCAGTTTTAGCTTCGTCAACTTTAGCATCGTTAGTTTTGTTCTCATTAACAGGGAATTGGAACTGTTGAGAGCCTTGTCCCTGGTTCATAAGTTCTTTAGCGATGTCGCTTTTCGAGCTGCTGATTCTGTTTTTAGGAATAGCCATTGTTGCACCAACACTCAGCACAACGATTGTGATGGCCATAGCCCAAGTGAATTTTTCGAGCTTGTCCGTAGTTTCACGAACTCCGATGATTTGGTTTGATGTTCCGAAGTTGGCAGCCATACCGCTTTTGGGGTTTTGTACCAATACAGCCAAAATTAGCAACAAGCTGGCAATCAGAATCAATACAATCAACAAGATAAAGATAGTCATTGTTTTGTTTAATTTTTTCGGTTATTTCTTTTTGTTTATTTTCTCAATTAATCGTGCAAAGTAAGCACTTTTTTTTGGAAATTTCAAACTTAATTGCTGATAAATTTCGACAGCTTGTTCATAAAGCCCCTGATCAATGAATATTTGGGCGAGAGCTTCAGTTGCTAAATCATCTCCGATAAGATTAGCTTTTGCTGACATATCTATTTCATTATCAGTACTTTGTTGAGGTGTGATGGTAAAATCTTTATTCTCTAAAAACGAGTCGATAATGTCAAATGATTCGAATTTTTTGAAAATTTCCGAATCTATATTTTGTAAAATAATTTTTGAACTTGGTCTATAATTCAGTCCTAACTGCACACTTTTTTTGTGATTATCGAATTCTTCCGAATTATTTTTAGAGTGTCTTAATGCAACGAGTCGTCCGATGTAGAACCACGGATATTTAGAAACTATCTGATTGATAGTCTCTTCTGATTGGCGATCGATGTTAGTCGGTGTCGTTAATAATTCTGCAAACTGCATATTGATTACCAATTAGATACGGCTGCATTAAAGATATCTTCCACTAATTTTTCAACAATTTCGGGAATGAGAGTTGATTCGACCTCTTGCAAAAGTTTGTTGCTGTCATACTCTGCAAATTGAGAGAATGTCTTTGTGTAGTTCAATTTGCTGTTGTATTTGTTTGTGAACTTTACTTTTACGGTGATGGTCAATCTGTTGAGTTGAGCATATTCATTAGCAGAGATTGATGATGCCGTAGAGTTATAGCCTGTGATTTCGCCTTCGAAAGCTAAGTCGCCGTCCTCTTTGACAAGTTCCAAACGTGTTTGTTTGACGAATTTATCTTGCAGGGCATCGGTCAGAGTCGCACTGAGGATCGGAGCTACCAGCGGAGCATTGTTCGGGAAATATGCAATGCTGACAGTTTTTGCCTCGGGTGAAATTGAAGCACCTGTAAATGAGTATTTTACTTTGCACCCTCCACACAACAAGACAAGGCTTATTAATGGAATGATGTATTTGAAGATTTTAATATTCGTTATCATTTATGTTTAAGTCTTTAATTTTTCGATATAGAGTTCTTTCCGACATAAAAAGTTCTTGTGCCGCCAATTTTCTGCGACCACCATTTCTACGTAATGCCTCCAAAATTGCTTCACGCAACACCTGGTCTTTGCTTATTGGTTTAGCCGTAGGTTCGTCAGTTACCTCCTGAGTCTCAATGAATTCCGTGGCAGGTGCCGGTTTGTGGATAATCGATGGTAACAGGGTTGGGGTTTGCGGAGTCATCGGATGATGGTCGAAATTTCCAGAACGTTGCAATAATTCCAGCAACATTGATTTTACATCATTGAGTTCTGTTTTCATTTCGAACAGAACTTTGTATAGCAATTCTCGGTCCGAATTGTTTGTAGTATTGACATTCGAGTGTAGTATGGGAATGTAACTACTTTGATAATTAGGTAAATAACGTGTGAGTATTTCTCCAGATATTTTACGTTCTTCTTCTACAGCGGAGATTTGTTCAGCCACGTTTTTGAGTTGACGGACATTGCCCGGCCAATCATAACTCTTTAGTATATCAGTTGCAGAATTATCAAGAGAAATGCTTGGCATACGGTATTTTGCAGCGACATCTGCAGCAAACTTTCTGAACAACAGAGGTATATCATCACGACGTTCTCTGAGAGCTGGAATGCTGATGGGTACGGTGTTGAGTCTGTAGTATAGGTCTTCGCGGAATTTGCCTTCACCGATTGCTTGCAACAGATTTGAATTTGTGGCAGCAACAACTCTTACATTTACTTTGATTGGTTTAGACGCTCCGACCCTGATGATTTCGCCAACTTGAAGAACGCGCAACAGACGGACTTGTGTGGCAAGTGGAAGTTCTCCCACTTCATCTAAAAATATTGTACCGTCGTTTGCCTCTTCAAAGTACCCTTTTCGAGATTCGGTCGCACCCGTAAATGCACCCTTTTCGTGTCCGAATAATTCAGAATCGATTGTGCCTTCGGGTATTGCACCGCAGTTTACAGCAATATATTTGTTGTGTCGTCTCGGACTATTCGAGTGGATAATCTGCGGAAAAAATTCCTTGCCGACTCCGCTTTCTCCCGTTATCAGCACAGACAGATCTGTTGATGCTACACGCAACGACATCTCTATTGCACGATTCATCAACTCGTTATTTCCGATTATTCCTAATTTTTGTTTGACTCCGAGAATGTCCATTTTTATTAGTGAAATTTGTGCAAAGATACTGATAATTTTCAGAAATAAGAAATGTGATTTGATGTGATTTTGTATGTGCTGCAAATAATTTGTTATCTTTGCGGCGTTTTTTTTACGATTGAATTTTCGGAATGGCAAGGTATAGAAGTTGGGTGTTGCCCTTTGCAATATTGGCAGGTGTATTTTTGCACGAATATCTGTCAATGATGAATGTGTTGATACCGTATCTGATTTTTTCAATTTTGTTGTTGAATTTCAGTTCATTCACTCTGAGTCGGTTTCGCATATCCGGAATGGATGTCATATTTATGGCATTCCAGATTGTTGTCAGTATGGGGTTATATCTGGTCTTCAGATCTATTAGTGAAGTATTTGCACAAGGTTTGCTTGTAGGTATTATTTGTCCTGTTGCAGCATCTGTCGCAGCGGTCGCTTGTGTGTTGGGAGCCGATCGAGATAAGGTTACGACTTATACATTATTGGGGAATATGATGGTGACAATTGTTGCACCGATTTATTTTTCGTTTGTGGGCAATAATGTTGAGATGCCGTTTCTGCAATCATTCGGATTGATTCTGTCCAAAATATTTCCAATAATTATGTTGCCAATGATTGTCAATATTGTATTGAAACGTATATGCCCCAAAGCTAATCAGATATTGGTTAAGCGTCGAGGATTGTCTTTTTATCTGTGGGCGTTGGCATTGATGCTGACAATAGGTAAGACCATTGGTTTTATATTTATGTATGGTGATTCCTATCCGATGCTGATAGTGTGGTTGACATTGGCTTCAGGTGTAATGTGTGCAATTCAGTTCTGGGTCGGAAAGAGTGTTGGCAGTCACTATGGAGATCGAATTGCGGGTGGTCAGAATCTTGGTCAGCGTAATTCTGCATTAGGTATTTGGTTGGCACATACCTATTTAGATCCGATGTCATCGGTATTTCCTGCAGCCTATTCCATTTGGCAGAATTTGTTCAATAGTTACCAACTTTACCGTCACGACAAACAATTGAGTAAAAAGTAATAACAAAAAATCCCGTTAACAAAACGGGATTTTTTATTTCTATTATCAACTTTTGTATCATCAGATTTGATTCGTACACTCATATCACATCTCCTATTATCTAACTCAGTTACGCCATTTTTTTTTACGCCCTAGTTAGTTTAGCACCCCATCGGTTATCGGAGGAGAGAGTCTGCACACTTTTTGTAGACGTCGACGCCTGGTTGATCGAATGGATTGACATTGAGTCCGTAGGCACTGATTCCGCACGCACGTTCCATAAAATATATCAACTCGCCTATGCTGTGAGCGTCAAGTCGTTGAATTTCAATCGAAATATTAGGTACTCCACCTTTGGTATGTGCAATCGAAACTGCTTCGAATATATTGCGACTGATATGGCTCAGACTTTTGTTTGCCAGATAATTCAATTTGTCGAGGTTTTCGATTTCGGATTTGACTTCAATCGTCGATCTTGATTGTCTGACTTTGATGGCAGTCTCAATCATAATTCTCGGACCATCTTGAATATATTGTCCGATTGCGTGTAAATCAGAAGGGTAGGTTACTGTCGACGGATATAAACCTTTGCCGAGTTTGCCTTCACTTTCGCCAAATAGTTGTTTCCACCACTCTGTCAGCATTTTAAGGTATGGTTCACAACACGCCAAAATTTCAATTTGTTTTCCTTCGCGGTATAGCACACTTCGAGCTGCTGCATAAATTAGTGCCGGATTCTCTAACTTGTTGATATTACTTGAGCAACGAACTCTCATAGCTTTGGCTCCTTCGATGAGTTCTTTGATGTTGATGCCTGCAACTGCAGCAGGCAGCAGTCCGACAGATGTCAGTACCGAATATCTGCCACCTACATTGCTCGGAACGCTCAGTGATTCATATCCCTCTTTCCAGACGATCTCTCTCAGACTCCCCTTAGATTCATCTGTCAGAACAAATATTCTTTTTCTTGCACCTTCAACTCCGTATCGATGCTGCATCTCCTCGCGGAGTATTCTGAATGTCAGCATTGGTTCGAGTGTATTACCCGATTTTGACACAGCAATAAGTGCAGTACGTCTGTTTTGCGTAGCCTGAATCAATTCCGAAATATAGTCCTCGCTGATATTCTGACCGGCAAAAATTATCTGTTTGTAATCTGGTTTTAGATATGAAAAATTTTCACCCAATGCATCAACCATTGCTTTGGCACCGAGGTAACTGCCACCGATGCCGATTACGATAATGACATCTGCAATATCGTTGATTTTTTTTGCGGTTGAGTTTATTTGGTCAATCAGTTCTTGTGTAGTGGTTTCGGGCAAATTAACCCAGCCCAACATATCCCGTCCTTGTCCGTAGCCGGTTTCGAGCAGTCGGTTGCATTCGGTCAACTCATTCAGTACCGTTTCGAATTTTTCGGGAGATATTGTCTGGAAGATGTTTTTAATGTCGATAGATAGTTGTTGCATAATCTGTTAATCTTTTTCGAGATTGTTTTGCAATAATCGTTCCGAAACCAGTTCGATGAATTAAATTAATTTAGTCGTAAGATTATTTATTGTTTCGGCTGCAGGGGCATTTTCATATAAAATCTTGTAAACAGCCTCTGCAATTGGCAGTTCGACACCGAAACGTTTGTTGACTTGTCGAATGCAGTATGCCGAATAGTAACCCTCGGCAATCATTCTCATCTCCATTTGAGCTGTTTTTACCGAGTATCCTTTGCCCAACATCATACCGAATGTTCTGTTTCGGCTGAATTGCGAGTAGGTTGTTACAAGCAGGTCGCCAAGATATGGTGATGAACTTGTATGTCTCGGACTTGGATAGGTATTGTCCAGGAATCGTTGAGTTTCGATTGCTCCGTTGGCAATGAGCACCGAAATGAAATTATCACCAAAACCAAGACCTACGGATATTCCGACCGAAATAGCATAGATGTTTTTCATAATCGCAGCATATTCAACACCATAGATGTCCGTTGAGCAACACATCTTTATATACTCACAAGCGAATCGTTGTGAGAGTATTTCTGCATTTTCGATGTTTTTGCAGACCATTGTGAGGTATGAAAGTCTTTCAAGTGCAACTTCTTCAGCGTGACTCGGGCCCGTGATGATTCCGATTTGGTCATATGGAATCAAGTAATGTTGGTTGAAATATTCAGCCACTGTGATGTACTCGTCAGGAACGATGCCCTTGATGGCCGAGATTATGAATTTATTTTCTAACGATTCGGTTAATACTTCGAGAGTTGTTTTCAAAAAGGCAGACGGAGTCGCCATTAACAAGATGTCGTAATTGGCAACGATATAGTTCAAGTCGTTAGACAATGTTAGCTTTGTAGTGTCAAAATGAACATCTCTCAGATATCTCGGATTGGTTCCGTTTTCTAAGATGTAGTCTATGACATCCTGTTTGCGGATATACCAACCGACATTGTTATTGTTTTCGAGTAAAATTTTAACCAATGCAGTCGCCCAACTTCCATATCCAATGACTGCTATTGATGCTGATTTGTTTATATTGAAACTCATTGTATGCAGTGTTGTATTAGAAAAATCACGTAAAATTATAAAATATCGAGGAAATTGCCATAAATTTGTAAAAAAATTACTTTAAAATTTGTACATTTGTAGATTAAATAATCGAAAATAATAAAATTATAATACCGTGAAGAAAATTAAAAGTGCCTTAATATCAGTCTATTATAAGGATAGACTCGATGAAATCGTAACAAAACTGTCAGCCGAAGGAGTAAAAATATATTCTACAGGCGGAACACTCGAATTTATTAAAGGTTTGGGATTGACTGCAACAGCCGTTGAGACATTGACCGGATACCCTTCAATTTTGGGCGGTCGAGTAAAAACTCTGCACCCGAAAGTTTTTGGCGGAATCTTGGGTCGTCGCGAATTGCAAGATGATTTGGTGCAGATGGAACACTATGAAATTCCCGAAATTGATCTGGTGATCGTCGACCTCTACCCATTTGAACAAACTGTTGCATCAGGTGCTCCGGAAGCAGACATCATCGAAAAAATCGATATCGGTGGTATCTCACTGATCCGTGCAGCTGCGAAGAACTTCAAGGACGTAGTAATTGTTCCATCTCAGGCAGAGTATGTCGATCTGTTGGATATACTGAACGAACAAGGCGCACAGACAACAATCGAACAACGTCGCAGATTTGCTGCAAAGGCATTCAATGTGTCTTCGCACTATGATACTGCAATATTCAACTACTTCAATCAGGTAGAACAAATTCCGGCATTCAAACAGAGTGAACAAAAATCAATGCCATTGCGTTATGGTGAAAATCCTCACCAATCGGCAGTGTTCTTCGGTGACCTCGAACAAATGTTTGATAAACTCCACGGAAAGGATATCTCTTATAACAACTTGGGCGATATTGATTCGGCAGTTAATCTGATTGACGAATTTACAGAACCAACATTCGCAATCCTGAAACATATGAATGCTTGTGGCGTAGCAACTCGAAAAGATATTTATACGGCTTGGGTTGATGCATTGGCTTGTGATCCGGTATCAGCATTTGGAGGAGTTTTGGTTGCAAATCGTCCGATTGATAAAGCAACAGCCGAAGAGATTAATAAATTGTTCTTCGAAGTGTTGATCGCACCAGACTACGAACAGGAAGCATTGGATATTCTCTTTACAAAGAAAAATCGTATCGTATTGCGTCGCAAGGATATCGAATTGCCCAAGATGCAGTTCCGTTCGTTGCTCAATGGTGTGGCAATGCAACAACGCGATTTGAAGGTCGGAGGCATAGATTCAATCCCTGAAAGCAAAGTTGGTGTAGCTCCAACCGAAGCTCAGATAAATGATTTGTTGTTTGCCAATAAGATTGTAAAACAATCGAAATCAAATGCAATCGTGCTTGCAAAAGATATGCGATTGTTGGCAAGCGGTATCGGTCAGACTTCACGTGTAGATGCTCTGAGACAAGCAATCGAAAAAGCACGTAGTTTCGGATTCGACTTGGAAGGTGCAGTGATGGCTTCAGATGCATTTTTCCCGTTTGCAGACTGTGTAGAGATTGCACATAAGGCAGGAATCAAAGCTGTTATACACCCAGGAGGTTCGGTTCGCGATCAAGAATCGATTGACTATTGTGATGCAAATGGAGTGGCTATGATTATGACAGGTTTAAGACACTTTAAACACTAAACCATAACAATAAAAGTATGGGACTTTTTTCATTGACCCAAGAGTTGGCAATGGACTTGGGAACTGCCAACACAATTATAATCCACAATGGTAAGATAATGGTTGATGAGCCCTCGATTGTGGCAGTCGATCAACATACCGGAAAATTTGTTGCTATCGGTGAACAGGCACGCCAGATGCAAGGTAAAACCAATCAGAATCTCCGTACGATTCGTCCGTTGCGAGACGGTGTTATCGCTGATTTTACAGCGGCTGAACAGATGATTCGCGGAATGATTAAAAAGATAAAGTTTAGCAATACACTGTTCACACCCTCGCTGAAGATGGTGATTTGTATTCCGTCGGGGTCGACCAATGTGGAGATTCGTGCGGTTCGCGACTCGGCTGAACACGCTGGTGGTCGAGAAGTATATATGATTTATGAACCTATGGCCGCAGCTTTGGGTGTGGGACTCGATGTTGAAGCTCCTGAAGGTAATATGATTATCGATATCGGAGGTGGTACAACAGAGGTTGCTGTAATCTCGTTGGGCGGTATCGTTTGTAGTCAGAGTATCAATGTGGCAGGGGACGTGTTTACCGAAGATATTCAGTCGTATATCCGTCAGCAACATAATGTGAGAATTGGAGAACGTACGGCCGAAGAGATTAAAAAATCACTTGGAGCAGCTATTCAGGATCTGGAAAATCCGCCAGAAGATTTCGTTGTTACAGGTCCGAGTTTGATGACCTCTCTGCCAGCAACATTACGATTATCTTCTCAGGAGATTGCCTATGCCCTCGAAAAATCGTTGGTAAAGGTAGATGCTGCAGTAATGAAGGTTCTCGAACAGATTCCGCCGGAACTCTATTCTGATATCGTGAAGAATGGTGTCTATCTGGCAGGCGGTGGAGCCTTGATCAGAGGTCTGGACAAACGTCTTCAGGAAAAGACTAATATTAAGTTCCAGGTGGCAGAGGATCCGCTGCTGGCAGTTGCTCGAGGAACAGGTGTCGCATTGAAAAATATTAACAGATTCTCGTTCCTTATGAAATAGTCTCCGTTGGTAGAGAGTCGACAGAATGAATCGAGTGTACTTATTCATAAAAAGGACACACGTAGTGTTGTTGTTCATAGTGCTGGAGTTTTTTGTGCTCCGTTACTATCTGCGCAGTACGCCTTATACGCGGGCTAAACAAACAATTCTGTCAGCAAAAATCGTGGGAGGTCTAGATGCAAAAGCCGAAGGTGTGAAATCCTTCTTCAATATGTATCGTGAGAATTATCTCTTGTCGGAGGAGTTGGCTCGGGTGAAAAACGAGTTAGAAGCATATCGACAAGTTTATGGCAATAGTAAAGATTCTGTAGTAGATCAAATAGGTTTACCCTATGTTTATATGTCTGGCGCGGTGGTAAATAATACAATATCATCGCGTCATAACTATTTTACGGTAGACCGTGGACTGAAAGATAGTGTCTACAGAGATATGGCCGTAGTGTGTGGACGTAATATCGTGGGATATGTAGTAGAAAGTTCTGAGGATTTTTCGGTCTGCATTTCATTGCTTAATATGGACTTCAGAACAAGTGCTAGAATCGAAGGCGAAGAGTATACGGGGATAGTCTCGTGGGACGGTTTGAATCGTGAATATCTTACGCTGAGTGATGTTCCGAAGTATGCTGACTTGGCAATAGGTGATACGGTTGTTACGACAAATTATTCGGCAATATTTCCCGCAGGGCTTGTCATTGGAACAATCTCAGAGTTTGAATTGGAAAATATGACAAGTTATCGTGCCAAGATCAAAATTGCAGCGAAGATGGGTGCGTTGAATAATGTCTCTCTGATTTTTAATCGTGATGCCGAGCAGCGTTCCAAACTCGAAGAAGCATATTTCAAATAATAATACGAGATGAAAACGACGTTTGAATATATCGTGATGTTCATTACATCTGTATTAGTGCAGGTATTGTTATTTGATAATATCGAGTTTTCGTGGTGGATTCGTCCCGTTGTATTCCCCCTGTTTGTACTTTTGTTGCCGATGGAGATGTCTAATCTGAAGGTGATGTTGTGTTCAATGTTTTTGGGATTGACTATAGATATTCTGGCTGGAGTTCCGGGAGTCTACACAGCGACGATGCTTGTAGTGGGAATTGTCCGCAGATTGTTGTTGCTGTTGTTTGCGGGAAGATTATCAATCCAAGATGGCGGAGTTCCTTTGAGCAGCCGAATAGGTCTGCCTAACTTTATGAAATATGTGACCTCGGCAATGTTGTGTTTCTTCTTAATATTCTTCACGCTTGACAGGTTGAGTTTTGATGATTATTGGGTAATCATCTTACAGTCTTTTGCTTCAACATTGTTAAGTGTTCCGTTGATATACGTTTTTCAATTATTGTTTGTAACTCGCAAAAACGTACTGTAAATGAATCGTTATCGTACACTACAAATTACAGTCTTGGTTTTATTGGGAATACTCTTGATAAAACTTTTTTCGATTCAGGTGGTAGACGATTCATATCGCAGATATGCCTTCAATAATGTCTTGCAGCGAAATGTACAGTATCCGCCACGAGGTGAAGTGTATGATCGTCGTGGTGAATATCTCGTTAAAAACAAAGAAGCCTATGATCTGATGGTTATTCCGCTGGAAGTTAAGCAGTTTGATACATTGGAACTGTGCCGATTGATAGGAGTGGACAAAGAACGATTCAAAAAAGAGTTGAGACGTGCAAGAAACTATTCTCGCAGACGTCCGTCGGTTTTGTTCAAACAGTTGCCCAAAGAGTTCAAACTCAGATTTGAAGAACGTAATTTTAAGGGATTTTATTTGCAGTATCGTACAGTTCGCAGCTATCCTCGCAAGATGGCAGGAAATCTTTTGGGTTATGTCGGTGAGGTTACGGATAGAATAATCGAGAGAAATCCATATTATCGAATGGGAGATAATATCGGAATGAGTGGAATCGAACAGGCTTATGAAAAGGAACTGAGAGGTAAAAAAGGGGTGAAAATCGAGATGGTTGATGTGCACGGCATTAACCGAGGCAGTTATGCCGATGGACTCTATGACTCGGTAGCTATTCCAGGAAAGGCGATTCATTGTACGATAGACCCTAAACTTCAGATGTTGGGAGAGGAGTTGCTTCGCGGTAAGGTCGGTAGTGTCGTTGCTATCGAGCCCTCTACAGGTGAGATTCTCGTTATGGCCAGCAGTCCGACTTATGACCCTGACCAACTCGTCGGTCGTGACCGTGGAAACAATTATATGAAATTGCTCAATGAGAGTAGGCGACCATTGTTCAATCGAGCCGTAATGGCAAGTTACCCTCCGGGGTCTACGTTCAAAACCATAAACGGACTTATCGGGTTGCAGGAGGGGGTTGTCACTACACAGAATCGTTATCCGTGTCATATGGGTTATACGATTGGACGAGGTGTGAAATGTCACTCTCACTGGTCGCCTGTAAATCTTGTTGAGGCAGTTCAGACATCGTGTAATGCATATTTCTGTTACGTTTTCAGAGATATTATCGATAACAAAAAATATGGTAGTGCTAAGGCCGGATTTGCCGTTTGGCGAGATTACGTTGAGAGTTTTGGATTTGGTCGCAAACTGAATTCCGATTTCACGAACGAACTTAACGGTAATCTTCCGTCATTGGAGTTCTATAACCGAGCATATAATAACAGATGGAACTCGATGACAATATTGTCGCTTTCTATTGGTCAGGGTGAGTTAGGTGTAACACCACTGCAGATGGCAAATCTGTGTGCCATAATAGCCAATCGTGGCTACTACTACATTCCGCACGTGGTTCGTGCAGTCGAAGGTAGCGACTCGATAGATTCACGATTCTATGAACGACACTATACAAAGGTTGATTCAAAACACTATGATCCGATAGTTGAGGGTATGTGGCGATGTGTACATCGAGATGGTGGTACGGGTGCCATAGCACGTATTCCCGATCAAGACGTATGTGGCAAAACGGGTACTGCTCAGAACCCTCACGGAGCTGATCACTCGACATTTATGGCATTCGCACCAAAAGATAATCCAAAGATTGCAATCTCGGTTTATATTGAAAATGGACGATTCGGAGCAACTGTTGCTGCACCCATTGCCTCGTTGCTGATGGAACAATATCTGACCGATACGATTACACGTGTCGATCTTGTACAACATATCAAGAATATGAATATAAACTATCCCAATTATGATAGGAAAAAATGAGAATAGCAGTTATGTGACATCAATCGATTGGGGTACTATTGCGATATATGTTGGATTGGTATTGCTTGGTATTGTCAATATATATGCTGCGGTGTATGACAATACTTCTGGATTTTTTGACTTTTCGTCGCGAGCAGGTTCTCAGATGATATGGTTCGGGGTGGCATTAGTGCTGGCAATGTTCATAATGTTACTTGACGGGAAATATTACTACACGTGGGCCTATCCGATATATTGGTTCAGTGTATTGTTGTTGATTTCGGTATTGCTGTTCGGAGAGGAAAACAAGGGGGCAAAATCGTGGTTAATGTTTGGAGGAAAAGATGGATTCGGATTCCAGCCATCAGAGTTTGTGAAAGTCTCTGTGGCTTTGGCTCTTGCACGATTTATGAACGAGTATGGTTTCAATTTGAAGAGCCGGCAATCTCTGATAAAGGTGTTTGCAATAATCGGAATTCCGCTGATGCTCGTATTGTCGCAGAATGATACGGGGTCGGCATTGGTCTTTCTGTCGTGTATGTTTATGTTGTTCCGTGAGGGACTTAATCCGTGGATATATATTGTCGGATTGGTGTTGATAGCATTGTTTGTGTTATCATTTCTGTTTCAGCCCATTGCTGTGCTGATAATGTTGATGTGTGCTACGTTGTTAGTCAGTGCAATTATAAGTCGTTCGTGGCGTGATAAATTGACATATGCAGCAGCTACTACGCTATTGTCACTGTTAGTCTATTTCGTACTATTGTGTTTTACTTCGGTCAGTTACTACGTATCACTGCTCGTAGCCATTGTTATATCGATACCGCTTGTCGTATTGTATAGCTGGCGACGCCAGATTTATAGCAACATACTATCAACGATATTTTTTGTTGCATCGGTTGGGTTTACATTCTCTATCGGATATGTGTTCAGTAAAATGCAACTGCATCAACAGAAGCGTATTCTCGACCTGTTGGGTGTTGAATCAGATCTGGACAAATGGGGGTATAATGTCCATCAATCGAAAATTGCCATAGGTTCGGGCGGATTCTTCGGCAAAGGTTTCCTCGAAGGAACTCAGACTAAGTATAACTTTGTACCAGAACAGGCTACAGACTTTATATTTTGTACCGTTGGTGAAGAGTGGGGATTTGTTGGTTCGGCATTTGTTATAGGATTGTTTGGATTATTGATATTCAGACTGATGAAGATGGGTGAACGTCAACGTGAAGCATTTGGTCGTGTTTACTGCTATTCGGTTGCATCTGTCTTTATTATGCATATGTTTGTCAACATCGGAATGACCATAGGCGTAATGCCCGTAATTGGAATCCCATTGCCGTTTTTTAGTTATGGCGGATCATCGTTGGTAGCCTTTACGATATTGTTATTTGTGGCAATAAAACTTGATAGTTCTCAAAAGGAAATTTTTTATTAAATTTGCAAGATAACTGAAATTTTAAAATAATAAATTACAATGGATAAAAGTAATAGAAATTTAGGATTGACATTAGAGCAGGTGCTTGAGAGTCGTCGGAAATATGGTGAGAACAGGTTGACACCACCCAAAAAGGAGTCAGTTTGGCGTCTGTTTTTAGAGAAGTTCAATGATCCGATTATCAGGGTATTGCTGGTGGCAGCTGTTTTATCTCTTGTGATTTCTGTTATAGAGAACGAGTATGCCGAAACAATAGGTATTTTCTTTGCGATAATATTGGCTACGGGAGTCGGATTCTGGTTTGAATATGATGCATCTCGCAAGTTTGATTTGCTTAATCAGACCAATGATGATGTAATGGTAAAGGTACTCCGAGACGGTAATGTTACCGAGGTGCCACGTAGCGAAGTTGTTGTTGGCGATGTTGTCTTATTGGATACGGGTGAGGAGGTTCCTGCTGATGGCGACCTTCTTGAATCGGTATCTCTGACAGTTAATGAGTCGTGTCTGACCGGTGAATTATCGGCTGCAAAGACAACCGATCCTCAGCATTTCCACAAGGAGGCAACTTATCCTTCAAATCGTCTTATGAAGGGATCGACCGTAATCGAAGGATATGGAAAAATGTGTGTGACTGAAGTGGGTGATGCTACAGAGTTCGGAAAGGTGGCGACTCAGGCAACCGTAAAACCACAGGAAAAGACTCCGTTGACCCTTCAGCTCGAAAAGTTGGCACAATTGATTAGTGTGATTGGTTTCTCGCTGGCATTTGTTACATTCGGAATACTATTGGTAAAAGATATAAACGGATTGGAAATATCGTTGACGATACCTCAGAAATGGGTGTTGATAACGATAATCACAGCATTGCTTGTTGCGATGACTAAGGTTATTTGTTCTATTGTCAGAGATGCGTTGAACCTGGCTAATAAGACCAATCATATTATTGAGAAGATGATGTCTTGTTCGATATGGATCTACATACTGCTGGCAGTTGTTGTGCTTGGAGCAGGTGCTGGTATCGGACATTTTGCAGCCGGTGTAAATATTTTTACGACAGAGGCATTGATCCCGTTTGAATTGTTAGAACGTATACTCAAGAATTTTATGATTGCCGTGACGCTTATAGTTGTTGCCGTCCCCGAAGGATTGCCTATGAGTGTAACGTTGAGTCTTGCTCTGAGTATGCGTAGAATGTTGAAAACCAACAATCTCGTAAGAAAGATGCACGCTTGTGAAACAATGGGTGCTGCAACCGTGATCTGTACGGATAAAACAGGAACTTTGACTCAAAATAGAATGCAGGTTGCTGAAGCTTGTTTCTTCTCATTGAACGAGGGTCGATTGAAAGACGATTCAATCAGCAGTATTATTAAGGAGGGTATTTCTGTAAATACGACTGCTCACATTGACCATATGGGGGATACTCCACGAACAGTTGGCAATCCGACTGAAGGTGCATTGTTGCTATGGCTTGATTCTCAAGGTGTTGATTATGTTAAATTGAGAGGTAATTCGATGATTATCGACCAATTGCCATTTTCGACAGAACGAAAATTTATGGCTACGCTGGTTGATTCCCAGTTTGAATTGGGCAGAATACTCTATCTTAAAGGAGCTCCTGAGATTGTCTTCTCGAAATGTAATAAGATACAACTTACAGACAAAATGATACCTGCTGAAGAGTATACAAATGAACTCGAAACAATGTTGACAGGTTATCAGAATCGAGCAATGAGAACACTCGGATTTGCTTGTAAACGAGTTTCAACCGATGTTAAGAATATTGATGAGGCATTGTCAGAGGTGGGAGATTTGGTTTTCATAGGTGTTACGGCAATATCTGATCCTGTGAGAGAAGATGTGCCAGATGCAGTTAGACGTTGTCTTGATGCGGGAATTCAGGTCAAGATTGTGACGGGAGATACACCTAATACGGCTTGTGAAATTGCCCGTCAGATAGGACTTTGGAATGAAAACGACGGTGATGAAAACAGAATTACTGGAGCCGAGTTTGAAGCCCTGAGTGATGAACAAGCTCTCGAACGTGTCGCAAAATTGAAGGTTATGTCACGTGCTCGTCCAATGGATAAACAACGCTTGGTTAGATTGTTGCAACAAAGAGGTGAAGTTGTTGCCGTAACGGGTGACGGAACGAATGATGCTCCGGCACTGAATTTTGCCCAAGTTGGACTCTCAATGGGTAGCGGTACGTCTGTGGCTAAAGAGGCAAGTGACATTACGTTGTTGGACGACTCATTCCAGTCGATTGCCACTGCCGTAATGTGGGGCCGATCGTTGTACCGAAACATTCAACGATTTGTAGCATTCCAACTTACAATCAATTTTGTTGCTTTGGTGATTGTATTGTTGGGTTCGATATTCGGAACAGAAGTGCCACTTACAGTAACACAAATGTTGTGGGTTAATCTGATTATGGATACATTCGCAGCTGCGGCATTGGCATCGTTGCCTCCGAATCCGCTTGTGATGAAGGATAAACCGCGTAAATTGTCAGATTTCATAATCACCCCACAGATGACCAAAACAATTTTTGGCGTGGGAACGTTGTTCATCGCAACCTTGTTGACGATGTTGTTTTCAATGGGCCGTAGCGGTGAAATATCAATCGAATCTTTGACAATATTCTTTACGGTGTTTGTGATGTTGCAGTTCTGGAATCTGTTTAATGCGAAGACTTTGGGTGCATCTCAGTCGGCATTCAAAGAGATGGGAAAATGTATCCCGTTTGTGCTGGTCGCATTGTTGATTCTGGTCGGACAGATAATAATAGTGAAATTTGGAGGCAGGGTATTCAGAACAGTGCCGATTGATGTTGTAACGTGGATTGAGATTATTGCCTATACGTCTGTGATATTCTGGGGAGGCGAACTGACTAGACTTTTAAAGCGAATTAGAAATAAATAGTATAAATGCAAAATAATGTTCCATTGGCAGAACGATTGCGTCCGCAGTCGCTTGACGAATACATCGGTCAATCCCATTTGATGGGCGAGGGCGGTGTGATTCGTCGTATGATAGAGTCAGGGAATGTTCCTTCGTTTATATTATGGGGGCCTCCGGGAGTCGGAAAGACTACGTTGGCCCAGTTGGTCGCATCGGCTACCGGACGCAGATTGTTTACTCTGAGTGCCATCAGTTCAGGAGTGAAAGATGTTCGAGAGGTGCTTGAAAGAGCAAAGTCTGAAAAGTTTTTTAATACTCCCTCGCCGTTGTTGTTCATTGATGAAATACATCGGTTCAATAAGTCGCAACAAGACTCGTTGCTCAGTGCCGTAGAACGTGGCGTTGTAACACTTATCGGTGCAACTACTGAGAATCCGTCGTTTGAAGTTATTTCGCCGTTGTTGTCTCGATGTCAGGTATATGTACTCGAACCAATGGGTGCCGACGATTTGATGAAGGTTCTCAATAGGGCGTTGACTTGTGATTCGATACTGAAAGAACGTAATGTTGTGGTTGAACAGACCGATGCGATGTTTAGATTCTCGGGAGGAGATGCACGTAAGTTGCTCAATATATTGGATATGGTTTGTGGGTCTACACCTAACGAAGTCCGCATCAACAATGAAATCGTAACCGAGATATTGCAACAGAATATTGCATTGTATGATAAAAACTCCGAGCAACACTATGATGTGATTTCTGCATTCATAAAGTCGGTCAGAGGTAGTGATCCGAATGCTGCAATATATTATCTGGCACGTATGTTGGCCGGAGGTGAGGATCCAAAATTTATTGCACGCCGTTTGGTGATACTTGCATCAGAAGATATTGGGCTGGCAAACCCCAATGCGATGCTCATTGCCAATGCCTGTTTCGATACGATAACGAAAATAGGAATGCCTGAAGGTCGGATACCATTGGCTGAGGCTACGATTTATTTAGCAGCAAGTGCGAAAAGCAACTCGGCTTACAATGCAATAAATGCAGCATTGGATTTCGTTCATAATGATACAAATAACAGACCTATTCCGTTACATTTGAGAAATGCTCCGACCAAGTTGATGGGCGAATTGGGCTACGGCCGTGAGTATAAATATGCCCACGATTATCGCGGAAATTTTATAGAACAGGAGTTTATGCCAAACGGTCTGGAAAAACATCGATTCTGGACTCCCGGAAATAATCCTCGTGAGGCAGAAATTGACAAACGTATGTGTGAACTTTGGAAAGATAAATACAAATAGATATGAAAAATGATATTTTAAATTCGATAGAGAATATCAGACACACTGACAGCGGAATGTTTTTTCTCTTGGCAGGACCTTGTGTCGTAGAGGGCGAACAGTTGCTGATGACTGTAGCCGAAACTATGTGTGAATTGTGTGACCGATATCAGATACCTTATGTGTTCAAGGCCTCATATCGAAAGGCAAATCGTTCGCGTAGCGATTCGTTTACAGGTATCGGAGATATTCAGGCATTAAAGTTGTTGGCAAAAGTGCGTGAGGAATTCAAGGTTCCCGTAGTTACAGATATTCATAATGCAGAAGAGGCTCAAATGGCAGCCGAATATGTAGACATATTACAGATTCCTGCATTTTTATGTCGTCAGACCGATATATTGCAAGCAGCAGCACGTACTGGTAGGGTAGTCAATATAAAAAAAGGACAATTCTTGTCACCAGAAGCAATGCGATTTGCTGCGGATAAGGTGGCTGCCGAAGGTAATAATAAGGTAATGCTGACCGATCGAGGAACAACTTTTGGTTATACCGATCTGATTGTTGATATGCGATCGATTCCACTGATGCAAACAACAGGTTATCCGGTGATTGTGGATATTACTCACTCGTTGCAGCAGCCTAATCAGTCATCGGGAGTGACAGGTGGCCAGCCTCAAATGATTGAAACAATCGCACGTGCATCAATAGCAGCAGGTTGCGATGGACTGTTTATCGAAACACACCCCGATCCAAGTCAAGCTAAATCGGACGGTGCGAATATGTTGAAACTTGACAAAATGGAGGGATTGCTGAAAAACCTTTCTGTGATTAAAAAGGCTATAAATACGTTGTAATTGAGATACTGATATGGACTTACGTCAAAAAATTAAATTTAAAAAAGTTGTGTA